>QWCG01000006.1_pt1 | contig 187419 bp, 146 predicted proteins | sample 1972481 | NCBI WGS metagenome assembly QWCG01 (sample SAMN09866714, study PRJNA288562) | Human vaginal metagenome isolate term3_vaginal, whole genome shotgun... | isolation source: vagina | host: Homo sapiens | place: USA: California
ACTTGTACTTTACGCACTTGTTGTCAATCAAAAAACACTCGAAAATTTAGGAGTTTGTAAAACTATCGCTATCGCACTTATCGCACCAGCCATTGATTTATTGATATTACAAGAGTCTCCTCAACAATTGGGTAGTAGCTGGATTTACTTATACATTACGTATTTCTTAACCACTGAATGTATTCCAACTATAATTCCAATCATTGTTAAAGAGTTTTTACGAAGAAGAAACCAAAAGCATAAAGCCTAAAAATGCACCCACCTAATCCACACGTGACATCAATACGACAGTCTCCACGTGATGAGTGTTGGGATATATGTCGAACGCGCGCAAAGACTGAACGCTGTAACCAAGCTCCTTAAACGTACCAACATCGCGAGCAAGACTAGTAGGATCGCAAGCAACATACACAACAGCTCTTGCCCCAGACTTCGCAATCTGCTTACAAACTTGAGCTTTAGCACCAGCGCGCGGAGGATCCAACACAACAACATCTGGATGCGCAAATCGGCGCACAATCTTAGATGACTTACTCGCCTTAAACACCTGCGATTCAAGCGTTTGTGCAACATCACCTTGCAAAGCTTCAACAACATCCCTGCTAAGCCCTGCGCGCCCAATGTTTCGCCTTGCGTTCTTTACAGCAATCAGCGCACCCTCAATGCTAAGCACGCGAGCTGGCTCTGAAGCACCAGCGAAACCTGCATCACCAGCAGCATCTCCGCCAACATTAGCCAAAGTCGCAAGCGGAATCGTAAACAAACCCGAACCAGAATACAAATCCCACAAAACCGTATTCTTAGTGCGCCCACCAAGCGCAGAACGAACTAACCCCAAAACGTAGTTCACTAAATGCTCTGGAGCTGCGCGATGAATCTGCCAAAAACCGCGCGCGTCAACATCGTAGTCAAAAGTACGAATACGCGATGAATCGCCAGCAACCGCAACGCGCACGCGCTCGCGCAACAAAGCCGAACCTGCAACCAACTCATCATTTACTATAAGCGCATAATTTTCGCCAATCGCACTAAGAAGCGCAGCCTTATCATTAAAATCCAAACCATCAACCCTAGGCTCTGGAACAGCAAGGCGAATTTGCGCATTTGGCGAGAAAGAACGATTCCACAAGTCCAAAGAATCCGCAACAGCCAAAACTGCACGCGACGCAAGTGGCATAGTATCAATCGCAATGCGGTCATGCGACTCGCGCTTACGCATAGACAATCGCCCTTCATCATCCGCAACCAACTCCATGCGCGTACGCCAATTAAATCCGTTAAGCTCCTCGTCCCCTGGAATGCGCTCAACACTAACATCGCTTTCCGCAACATCCATATGCGCTAAACGCTGGAATTGATTGGCAATTACGGAAGCCTTCCAACGAATCTGACCAGGCAAAGAAACGTGAATTAAATCCGCGCCGCCAACTCCGCCGCCCTGAGCCAGCGGGCCCGCGAGCTTCCATTGCGGCTCCACACGATCCGCACTAGGCTCCAAAACTTCTACAACTTCGCCAGTAAAAAAGTGCGCTTTTGCACGCATCGGCTCATCCATGCGCACAACAACCAGCTCACCAGGGAGCGCAAATCGCACGAATACAACGCGTCCTTCGAGATGACCTACGCATCTGCCTTGATCCGCATATCTCTCGATTCGCATCGTTACTTGCATAGACTACCCCTTAGTTTTGCGTTTTGTTAAGCTGATTTTTTGTTAAGCCGATTTTACTTCGCTAGAATTTACTTCACTAGAATTTACTTCACTCTGCTCTACTTCGCTCTGCTCTACTTCTCGATTTTTATGATGAAGACGCATAAATGGCGTTGCAATAATCAAGTAAGAAACCCAAATCGCGAGCGCCCAGAATGGCAATCCCATAAGCAATCGAACAGTGCCAAGCCACACAACGTGATTTGTCAAATATAATGGCACTTGTAAAACGAGTCGCAGCGCAAAAACGCCAATCCATAATCCAGTAACATACATGTACGCGCGCTTAAGTGGCTTATAATCAAGCCATTCGTGCAGCCACGCGCCAAAATTTTCCGTAGGCATTTTGCGAATCGACTCAATCACAAGCCCAAGAGCTGGCACGCGCGCAATCAGCGAAATCGCAAGAAGCGCACCATAAACAGCGTTTGTAATAAAGCCCATCATGTAGTAGTCGCGCGCTTGATGACTAGTCCACACCCAAATAAGGCAAATCCCTACAGAAACAAGCCCACTTAACGCGCCCATAATCGATTGGCGTTGAATAAGTCGCGCCACCACTTGCAAAACTGCAAGAGCTGCAGACGCAATAACCGTTGTTTGCACGTTTCGCGTTACAACAAAGCAAATAACAAACAGTAATCCTGGAAGCATGGATTCGATTACGCCTCGAACTCCGCCAAGTGAGTCAATCACAGAAAACGCTTTTCCATCGGATCCAATGGAAGCTAAAGAGGCTAATCCTGAGCGTTTTTTGCTGCTCGCATTTTTTTCCAAGACAATATCCTTTGCTACATGACTTTTGCTAACGACTTTTACTATTCGACTTTTACTATAAAGCTTTACTAACGAACTTCAGAGAACATTGGACCGCGAGTTAGCGTAGTTTTGACTTCTACCTGCTGATCTGCACCAAGCGGACCCTTTGGACGGCCTGGAATTTCACCAGAATCACCAGCAGAATCGCCAGAACCACCATTGTCTGAATCTCTAGGAACCGAAACATCATGCATTGGAATCATATCTCGAGGAGCTAATGGCTCACTGCCTCGGTCTACAACAATGTCGCTAAACCACTTGTTAAGCAAAACTGCTTCATCACTCGCCTTTTTTGAATCGCCAGCAACCGAAGAATCGCCAGCAGCTACACCAGAAAAGACTCCGCGAAGCATCCAACGCGGACCGTCAACTCCAACAATTCGCGTATCTACAGTCTTATCTTCAACTTTAACTGGTAATATAATCTCTTTGCCAAAAACGCCATTCACTTCCCTGGCGTCAGAATTTCCCTTAAGCAAATCCGCGCGAACTTCGCTCCAGATTCCTTCTGTTTTAGGGGCTGCAAACGCCTCAACTTCTACACTAGAAGACCTATACGTAACTGTTATGCCAAGGACTTGGTTAGACTCGCGCTGCTTTTTTACGCGCAACTCTATTCCTTGCAAATACGGAATACAAATAGCTCCGAAGTCAATATATGTACTTAAATCAGGAACTTTTTCGTCTGAAATATTCCAAGGTCCTCTAAGATTTCCTCGACCCAAATACGTGTCTGCGCTGTATCCGCCTTCAATAAGCTCGTTTAAGGCCGAATTTTGGGATTGCAAATCCGCAAGATTTCCAGCATTTTTACTATCAGCTTTAGCCTTGCGCTTCGACTTAAACCATCCCATGATTCCTCTTTTCTAACGGCCAATGCCACTTTTACTCAACTTCACAAGATTACCACAAGCAAAGCAAAATCACACATTGTATCTTATGCTTAGCGCAGCATGATCCGACCAACGCGAATCGTAGCTTGGCGCGCGATCAATCACAAATCCGCAAGCGGTTTCCGCAAGCTCTGGAGTAGCAAATTGATAGTCTAAACGCCATCCAACATTGTTATCAAAAGCTTTGCCTCGCTGACTCCACCACGTGTATGGCCCTTGAATATTGCCAGCAAGCATTCGCATAACGTCTACAAATTCATACTCGTTAATCCATCGGTCGATATACGCGCGCTCCTCTGGCAAAAATCCAGCACTTTTCTCATTCGCTTTAGCGTTTTTAATGTCTAGAGGAGTGTGAGCAATATTAAAATCACCACACAAAATCGCCTGATTTCCGCCACTTGCAGCAATATCTCTAAGCTCCCCTAATCGCGTAAGCATAGTGTCTAAAAAGCGGAATTTTTGATGCATTTTCTGCGGATCGTCAACATTTCCAGCGTGAACATACACGCAAGCAACAGTAATATCATACCCCTCAGGCGTATGAACGTCGGTTTCTATCCATCTGCCAGAATCCACGTCTTCGCTTAAACCAGGCAAACCGTAACGCTGCTCTACAACTGGCAAAGATGTTACAAGCGCTACTCCAGCACGCCCTTTTATATCGCAAATCTGATTTGTAACGCAAAATTGCTTGTCATTTTGCACAGATTCATTTTGCACAGATTCACCACTTTTAGACGCATACAAATCCTTGATTTTGCTCATAATCGGGTCAATCGCATCTTGCGGAGCGCGAACCTCTTGCATACACCACACATCTGGAGTGTGGTTTTGCACCCAATCAAGCATCCCCTTGCGCTCTGCAGCGCGAATACCATTCAAGTTTGAAGTTGCAATAGTAATCATAAAATCCACTCTAATCGAATATGCATATTACAAATGAATATTACAAATGCATATTACAAAATAACGAATAATTGTATATTTATATCAATAATTGTATCTTTGCGCGCCACTTGCTACAGATTTTCAACTACCGTGACGCAACAGAAAGCATCCAATTTGCACGATTTTCTGCTTCTTCGTTAGAAACACAAACCATAAGCACGGTATCATCGCCAGCAACCGAACCTAAAATCCCCTTTAACGGCTGTCTATCAATAACACTAGCAACATATTGAGCAGCACCCGAAGGAGTGTGAATCACAACAATATTATTAGCAAATCCAACTTCTGTAATAAGACCAGAAAGAGTTCTTGCAACTTGCTGATCAATCCTAACCGTATCCATTGCGTGACGGTTGCCAGTTCCATCTCCCAAGACGTACGCAATTCTGCCATCTGTAAGACGAATTTTAACAGCATTTATCTCGTCTAAATCGCGACTCAAAGTTGCTTGAGTAACATCAAAACCATTACCAGCCAAAACAGCAGCAAGCTGCGATTGAGAAGTAATAACCTCGCTTAAAAGCGCCTGCTCAATCGCGTTTAATCGCGCAGCCTTAGTTGCAGGACGCTGTTTGCCAGCAGAGTCATTATCATCAAAATTCCCAAAATTCTTCTTTGCATGAACCATAACTGACAAACCTTTCTAAAAAAACTATTCCAATCTAATATACATGTATATATGCATAACTTTCCGTATATTTACCAAGATTGGCCAATATTTACTAATATTTATTGATCTTTATTAATATTTGCATATTGGATATAACGAATATACTGGATAAAAATCACAATAAAATCACAATAAAAAATGCGGCCAAACAACTAAAGAATAGTTATTCAGCCGCATTAATCAAAAGCTAATTCACAATTTTACACGCGCAAAGTTGCATGCAAATCTTTAGCCGCTTTTGTAATTGCTTCTCGAACCGCTTCCATTTCTTCTCCAGAAAGCGTACGATCTGCAGCTCTAAACGTTACCGAATAAGCAAGAGAGCGCAAACCATCTGAAAGCTGCTCACCTTCATAAACATCGAACAACTCTATAGACTCAAGCAAATCGCCAGAAGCTTTAACAATAGCTTTCTCTAAGTCGCTAGCACTCAAAGAAGAAGGAGCAACAAACGCAAAGTCCTGCTTAACAGGTGGGAATGTAGAAACAGGCTTTGCTTGAACAGGCTTAACTTGCATAGCATTAAACAATGCGCTCAAATCAAGCTCGAATGCTGCAGAATGCTTTGGCAAATCCAAATTCTCATTCACGCTAGGGTGCAGCTCGCCAACAATGCCAATTTCCACATCGTCGCCGCCATCAACAGCAACAAACACTTTGGCAGTACGGCCTGGATGCCAAGAGGCAGGAGCATCGTTTGCACTAAGCTGAAGAATCTTAAAATCAACGCCGATGCGCTTTCCTAAACGCTGAACAGCTTCTAGAGCATCGCTGTAATCAACGTCTCGATGCGTACCAAGCCAGCCAGTTTCTTCTGCTTTACCAGTAAAAAGCGCTGCAACATGCAAAGGCTGCTTAGGCAAACCTGCATCCAAAGCTGCAAGCTGAGCATCTGTAGGGCGAACCGAGCCAGGCAAAGCAGGAATTGCAGGAGCATTAGGATCTGCAAAATACACGTGGCCAAGCTCATAAAGCGAAACATTGCTCAAACCGCGGCGAATATTTCTGCGAACCGTTCCAGCTAAAGTGGTAAGAACATTCCTGCGAAGCCAAGGACGATCGCCAGCCAAAGGATTTGCGATTTTTACACTAACTTCAGCAACAGAATCAACGTCTTCGCGGAAAGCATCAAAATCTTCCTTACCAACAAATGGGTAGCTCAAAGATTCAACTAAGCCCATTTCTGCAAGCTCGTAAGCAATAGCTCTACGAGTTGCTTGTTCCTGCGTTAAACCAGTTTTGCCAGTAACAGGAACAGCTGGAACCTTAACAGGAATCTCATCGTAGCCAACCAAGCGCGCGATTTCTTCAACCAAATCGCATGGATCATTCAAGTCTGGGCGCCAAGTTGGAGGCAAAACAGAGAACGAACCATTTCCGCCGCCAGCAACCGAGCAACCAATATCCGTAAGAATATCGCTAATGCGGTTCAAATCAATGCTTAATCCAGAAACGCGCTCTACCTCGCTAGCTTTGAAAACAATAACGTTTCTATCAGCAGTATTGTTTACGTCTGTAGGCGTATTAGAAGGTTCTCCAGAGCCAAACTCGCTAAGCATTGTAACAGCCATTTGCGCAGCTGCAGGCTGAAGCTGAGTATCTACTCCGCGCTCAAAGCGGCGAGAAGCCTCGGTTGGAAGCTTGTGTCTACGAGCTGTACGAGCAATAGAAACGGGATCAAAGTGTGCAGCTTCAACAAGAATATTCTTTGTTTCGCTTGTCACTTCTCCATACATTCCGCCCATTACGCCAGCAAGTCCAAGAACACGCGAACCGTGATTTCCCTTTGGAGAATCGCAAATAAGCAAGTCCTCAACGTTAAGCTCTCTATCTTTGCCATCTAAAGTTGTTAAATGCTCTCCAGCTTTAGCGCGGCGAACAACAATAGGACCTTCAATCTTATCTAAATCATAAGCGTGAAGAGGCTGACCTAAGTCAAGCATTACGTAATTTGTAACATCTACTGCAAGAGATATTCCACGCATTCCAGCGCGAGTTAAACGCCTACGCATCCAATTAGGGCTTGCGGATTGTGGATTAAAGTTGCGCACTACACGCGCGTAGTATCGATCGCATCCAACAACGCCATGAATAGGGTTTGTATCTTCAATGCTAACTTCAATATCTGTAGACGCGTTTTCAACAGAAACTTGACTTGCCTTATTATTAAGTTCCACTACAGGATCCGTGTATGCAGCACCAGTTGAATGGTGATATTCGCGCGCAACACCCCTGTAAGAGAACGCGTATCCGCGATCAGGAGTGATGTTAATCTCTAGCAAAGGCTTGTTTAAGTGAAGAAGCGACATTGCGTCATCTCCAGGCTTTAATGCCTCATATTCTGCTTTAGAGAATCCATATTCGCGAAGCAAAATAATGCCATCGTGACTATCTCCCAAACCAAGCTCGCGCTCGGACGCGCACATTCCATTAGAAATGTGGCCGTAAGTTTTGCGAGGCTCAATCTTAAAATCGCCAGGCAAAACAGCGCCAGGAAGAGTTACAACAACCTTTTCTCCAGCAGCCATATTAGGAGCGCCGCAAATAATTCCACGAGGAACTTTATTGCCATTTTCGTCTACCTCGTTGTATTTATCTCCAACATCAACATGGCACCAATTAATAACCTTGCCGTTTTTTTGCGGCTCTGGAGTAGCATCAACAACGTAGCCTACAACAATAGGACCTGTAACTTGAGAATCGTGAATCTCTTCTTCTTCCAAGCCAACTCGCACCAAATCTTTAGCAAGCTGATCATAAGTCAAACCTTCTGGCACTTCAACATGATCTTTAAGCCAGTCAATATCTACCATTGGCATGAGTTACTCTCCCATCACAAACTGTTCTGCGAAGCGCTTATCGCCTTCAACTAAATCGTGCATATCGTTAATATCGTGACGAAGCAGCAAAGTGCGCTCCAAACCAACACCGAAAGCAAATCCCGTATAAACATCTGGATCTAAGCCTGCAGACTTAAGAACGTTCGGGTTAACCATTCCGCATCCGCCCCATTCAATCCAACCTGGGCCACCCTTTTTATCTGGGAACCAAAGATCCAACTCCGCGCTAGGCTCCGTGAATGGGAAGTAGCTTGGGCGCAAACGGCTTTTTGCATCTGGGCCAAACATTGCAACAGCAAGACGATCAAGAACACCCTTTAGATCTGCCATGCTTAAGTGCTTATCTACAGCCAAAGCTTCGCATTGATGGAAGACTGGCGTATGCGTTGCATCAAGCTCATCCGTGCGGAACACGCGACCTGGGGATGCGATGTACAGAGGAACGCCTCGCTCAATTAGCGCGCGAACCTGGTCGGAAGAAGTTTGCGTACGCAAAACCATGTTAGATCCAACAAATCCTGCAGCATCCTTTGCCTGATTTCCCTGCACGTAGAATGTATCTTGCATTTGGCGAGCAGGATGATCTGGACCAAAGTTCAACGCGTCAAAATCAAACCACTCTGTTTCCACCTCTGGACCTGCAGAAATCTGCCAACCCATAGACACAAAAAAGTCTTCAAAATCTTCAATAATACGCGCAATCGGATGGCGAGCGCCAAGCGGCTTACGATTTATTGGCAAAGTCATATCGACTGTTTCTTTTTGAAGCATATTTGCTTCTTCTTGAGCCTTAATACGCTCTTGAGCCGCCGCAAATTCCCTACCAAAATCAGCACGCAAAGCAGACATTACTTTGCCAGCTTCTTTCTTTTCTTCTACTGGAAGACTTCCAATAGCTTTGCTAGCAAGTGTCATTGCAGACTGAGCGCCAGCATACTTAGTTTTTGCCGCTTTTAAATCTTCCATTGTTTTAGCGGCTTGAACACAAGCAATGCCCTCTTTTACTACCTTTGTAATTGACTTTGCGTCAAATGGCTGACTCTTTGCCACAGCACCCTTCCTATCCGTGTATGCGTACTTTTGTGAAGCATTCAAAAAACGTCTCAAATCCCCATTTTTCGCTCATGACTAGACATAGCCAAGCCCATTAGCATTACCGCTGCACTGGTTGCTAAGTTCATTGATTCCGCTTTTCCGTAGATTGGTATTACCGATATTTCGTCTACTTTATTTAAGACTTCTTGCGGCAACCCTCTGGCTTCGTTTCCAAATAATATTGCGACATTAGAGGTGATATTATCGGCGATATTAGACGCATTATTAGAGGCATTATTAGAGGCGATATTAGACTCATTTCTAAACGAATCTAAAACACGCGCAAACGACTTTGGCTTTTTATTTTCCGTGCCGTAAATATCTGCAGCAATCACTTTAATTTTTGCATTTTTTGCCCAATCAAACCATTCGTTTTCGCTCATTTTTACTACTGGCAAGTGGAATAACGATCCTGCACTAGATCGAACAAGCTTTGAGTTAAATCTACTTACGCAATCGTCAACAAAAACAACAGCATTGCATCCAGCTACGTCTGCGACGCGAATAATCGCACCAGCGTTGCCCGGGTCTCTTACTTGCCAACATGATGCAATTAATATGTTTTTGTTTTTGCAGGATTTAGTATCATCGCTGCTCTCTAGCCCAGCTTTATCAGCTTCACTAATCTTATTGAATTCTTTACTAAATTCTTCGTCTAAAACCTTAGAATCACAAAGTGCAACAATCCCCTGGCAATCCGTGCTGATTTTGCGCATAACTTCTGCTGTTGCAGGATGAACATAGCAATTATTTTTTAATGATTCGTCAACGATTTTAGCGATTACTTCTATAGGTCCGCCACTGGTGGCGCCACTATAACTACGATTACTGCCACTATTAACAGCATCTTGCAAAACATAAATGTCTAAAATCGATTTACGCGCGTACCTTACAGCTTCCCTAACGCTTTGCGGGCCTTCAACTAAAAAGCGCCCATCCCCTCGCGATTTTGCGCGACTTATTGCACAAATGCGCTTAACGCGATCGCTATGCGCGTTGTCTATTAACTCTTTTAACGGCATAATATCACTCTACTTTACATGTATTTACATTTACATGTATTTACAACACGCGTAACTGTTGCAATACAAAACTACTCAAAAACTACTCAACAAAACTACTCGTGATGCTCCGACGAACTTTGAGTAGTATAGCCCTCTGGCTCCAACTGGAACGTTGTATGCGAAACAGAAACTGGAAAATGCTCACGCAAACAATCTTGAAGCTGGCTCAAAATATCTGCACACTGCCCCATCGTCAAATCGCGCTCAACAACAACATGCGCCATAAAAATAGGCATTCCTGTAGAAACAGTGCTTGCATGCAAATCGTGAACAGCAAGAACGTGCGGAACGTGTTCAAGATGGTCACGAACTTTTTCTATATCCAATCCTTCTGGAGTTTGCTCAAGCAAAACTTTTACAGCATTTTTAAGCAAGTGCAACGCTCTAGGAATCATCAAAATTGCTATAATTCCGCCAGCTACAGCGTCGAAACCGCTCCAATTTGTAGCTATCATAACTAATGCAGAAACAACTACTGCTACAGAGCCTAAAGCATCATTCATAACTTCCAAAAACGCTGCTCGCATATTCATATTGTCTTTAGATTGAGAAACAAGAATTATAAGCGAAGCAATATTTGCAAGAAGACCTAGAATACCAAAGAAAAGCAGCTGACTTACACTGTGAATTTCATTATGACTTGCGCCAAAAAGACGCATCCCCGACTCCACAATCGCATAAACGCCTACAAAAAGAAGCACAAGAGCGCCAGCTGCAGCAGTAATCACTTCTAGCCTTGCCCACCCCCAAGTGCGCTTTGCATTAGGCTTTTTGCGCATTAAAATCGCAGTAACCGTAGATGCAGCTAAAACGGAAATATCCGTTAGCATATGACCAGCATCAATTAGCAAAGAAATCGAATTAGTTAAAATAGATCCGATTACTTCTGCCAAGAATACAATAGACGTTAAAGCCAAAGTGATAGTTAGCTTATGCTGATGCGCATCACTTGCTTTAATAGCATCTTGCAAAGAAGCGGCATTAGTTCCAGAAGTACTTAAATCATTCTTCTCTAAGATTTCACTGGAAGAGTTTGACAAATGATGATTATTCACACAAATCTCCTATGTTCATACAAATAAGTATCTCGATATCGTTTCTCAATATCATTCCCAATATGCCTTATACGCAATGAACCCCAGCCTAAGCTAGGGTTCACGCATAAACATCTAAAGATTAATTATCTAAAAACTTATTCTATTATTACTATTCGTCAATTAACACGCCGAGATGATGAGAAGTTGATTCAGCAATCAAATCATCTTTGAAATTGCCATTATCCGCCGCGTCGATTATTTCCATAGCATCGTCAACAACATTTGATTTCAAAGCATTAATCCAATGAATACGCGAGTCTCTTCCAAACCAGCCCATTTGCTTGCGCGCAAGTCGCCTAGTTTTTTGCGCAATATCGTCAAATGCTTCGTCTTCACTACACAAACCGTCTAAATAGTCCATTATTTGCTTGTATCCCAAAGCCCTTATAGCAGTAACACCAAGCTTTGAGCGAATCTCTTTAACTTCGTTTACAAAACCCTGCTCGCGCATCATTTTTGTGCGAAGATCCACTCGCGCATCTAAATCTTCTCTACTTAAATCCAATCCGATTTGCACGCAATCAATCAAATACTTGTATTTTGGCAAAGTTGCAGAATACGGCTTACCTGTTAGCTCAATAACTTCTAGCGCGCGAATTGTTCGGCGCGAATTTCTTGGATCCATATTTTTAGCAGCCACTGGATCCAGCCTTTGTAATTCTTCAAAAAGCGCCATTGCTCCTTGCGATTTTTCGCGCTCTTCCAAAGCTTTGCGAACAGCAGGATTCGTGCCAGGAAAAGTTATATCATCTACAGCAGCGCGAGCATATAGACCAGATCCTCCAACAAGAATCGGGCGAATACCTTTTTCTTGCAAATCTCGTATACATTGGCGCGCAAGCGTTTGAAACTTTGCAACGCTCATAGATTCTTGAGGATCAATAATGTCTATTAAATGATGCTTAACCGCGCTTTGCTCTTCTTTAGTGGCTTTTGCTGTACCAATATCCATATAACGGTACATTTGATATGCGTCTGCGTTAATAATTTCCGCTTTTACACCACGTTCAGCAAATTTCTTTGCAATCGCAATACCAAGACTCGTTTTGCCAGATGCTGTTGGTCCTACAATCGAAATCACTTTCGGCGGTTTGCACACAATGCGCTCCTACGTAGCAAATTTAAGCTAATAAAATTTAAGCTAATAAAAAATAGACTTACTTCTTCTTAGCTTTTTTAGACTTTTCCGCAAGCAATCTAAGAGTATCTGCAGCTGCTTCTTCTGGAGCATGAGTATGGTGTTCCTCGTCTCCAGGCAAAGGATTAGCATAACCAAGATTCACGTTAAGCAAACGCTCTGCTTGAGCCTCGTCAATCTTTTCCGATAATGCGATTTCCGATATAAGAATACTGCGAGCGCGAGCAAGCATGCGCTTTTCTCCAGCAGAAAGTCCGTGTTCGTCAACATCTCGCTGCGACAAATCGCGAACAACTTCCGCAATCTTATTAACATCGCCCGTGGCAATTTTCTCAACGTTAAGCTTGTATCTTCTAGACCAATTCATTTCTTTTTCAATGATTGGCGTACGCAAAATCTCAAAAACTTTAGCAACTTCTTTGGCGCCAACAATGTCTCGAACGCCAACTTTTTTAACATTATCTACAGGAACGTTAATCTCTAAACCATCTGAAGACAATACGACTAAGCGCAAATATTGCCTAGTAACACCCTTAACAGTACGTTCACTAATTTCCTCGACTCTAGCCGCACCATGACGAGGATAGACGACCATATCGCCGACTTGATAACCCACAGAACCCTCCGTATGCACAGAAAAACTCATTTTAGTTTCCCATAAGGCAAAGACTTGAACGCTTCTAAATTATTTTTTTGACTTATTAGTCAAACTTTGCTCAAAACACACAAGACATACGCAAATAATGTTGTATGATAGACAACATGAGTACAGTATCTAACATCAATGAAGATGCAATCGCAGTTGCCGTTCGTCAAGACGTGCTTGCTGCGGTGAGCAATGCAGAATATTACAATCCTCACGAGGTCCTTGGTGGACATCTCGGAACTGGCAATGGCGCTGGTACTGCCACGGTTCGCGTTTTACGACCAATGGCCAAGAAAGTAACAATTCTCACTAAGAGCGGCGAATACGAAGCTCAGCACGAATACAATGGCATTTTTGTTGCCACTATTCCTGCAACCAAACACGCTAAAAGCAAAGAATGGTCTGTTCCTAGCTATCGCATTCGTACCGTAGAAGTAGACGGCACAGAGTCTGTAGACGACGATCCGTACCGCCACTTGCCTCAAATCGGCGACATGGACATGTACCTGTTTGGCGAAGGCAGGCACGAAAGACTTTGGGAAGCACTAGGTGCTCATGTTAAAAGCATTACTGATTCTTGGGGTCTTGTAAGCCCAGAAACAGGCAAAATGGTTAAAAAAGTTACTGGAACATCCTTTACTGTGTGGGCTCCAAATGCTCGCGCTGTAAGAGTTGTTGGCAACTTTAACTATTGGAATGGCCGCCGTCACGCAATGCGTTCACTTGGCTCTAGCGGAATTTGGGAGCTTTTCATTCCAGGAGTAGGCGCAGGCGAGGTTTACAAGTTTGAGATTATGACTCAAGCTGGAAACTGGATTATGAAGGCAGACCCAATGGAGCGCTCGCACGAAGTTCCACCTAACACTGGCTCTGTTGTTGTTGACTCCGACTTTAAGTGGCACGATAGCGAATGGCTTGAGCATCGCGCAAAGACGAATGCGCACGATGGCCCTGTTAGCATTTACGAAGTTCAAGCAAATAGCTGGAATCGCGATTACGACAATTATCGCGAGCTTGCAGATCACTTGGTTGATTACGTTCAGCAAGAAGGCTTTACTCACGTTGAGTTTATGCCTCTTACACAATATCCATTCTCGGGATCTTGGGGATATCAAGTTACTGGCTATTATGCTGTTGATTCCAGACTTGGAAGTCCAGACGACTTTAAGTACTTAGTAAACAAGCTCCACAAGGCTGGCATTGGTGTGATTATGGATTGGGTTCCAGCACACTTCCCTAAGGATGACTTTGCTTTGGGCAGATTCGACGGCACTGCGCTTTACGAAGACCCAGATCCACTTCGCGGCGAGCACCCAGATTGGGGAACGTACATATTTAACTTTGGCAGACACGAGGTTCGCAACTTCTTGGTTGCTAACGCGTGCTTCTGGCTTAGCGAATATCACGTTGATGCTTTGCGAGTAGATGCCGTGTCTTCTATGCTCTACTTGGATTACAGCCGCGAAGCTGGCCAATGGCGTCCAAACATGTATGGTGGACGCGAAAACCTTGAAGCTATTGACTTTATTAAGGAAGCAAACGCTACTGCATACAAGAATAATCCTGGAATTATGATGATTGCAGAAGAGTCCACTGCATACCAAGGCGTTACTGCTCCTACAGACATGGGCGGCTTAGGCTTTGGCTTAAAGTGGAACATGGGCTGGATGCACGACACTTTGCAATACCTTAAAGAAGAGCCGATTAATCGCCGTTGGCATCACAACGAAATCACGTTCTCTATGGTTTACGCGTATTCCGAGCATTACGTGTTGCCTCTTAGCCACGATGAAGTTGTGTATGGCAAGGGATCTCTTCTTGGAAAGATGCCTGGAGATGAATGGCAGCAATTTGCTGGCCTTCGAGCTCTCTTGGCATATCAATGGTCTCACCCAGGAAAGAATCTTCTGTTTATGGGCGGAGAAATCGGCCAGTCTTGCGAATGGAACTTCAACAATTCGCTTAATTGGCACGAGCTTCAATGGCCATTCCATCAAGGAGTTCAAAAGCTGGTTGCAGATCTTAATGCTTTGTATAAGAGTTCTAGAGCATTCTGGAGTCAAGACTTTACGCAAGACGGATTCCAGTGGCTTACTAGCGACGATTCCGACCACAACACATTAAGCTACATGCGAATCGGAGACAACGGCGAAGAAATCGTTGTTGTTGTTAACTTCTCTGGTCAAGCTTGGCAAGATTACCAAGTGTCATTACCTAAGGGCGGAAAGTGGCAAGAGATTCTTACTACAGACGACGCTAAGTATTGCGGATCCGATATTCACAACGGCACATTTACTGCTGCAGCCGAAGAGTATCATTCCAGGCCGTATTCTGCAAGGATTACTGTTCCAGCACTTGGAGCTGTATTCCTTAAGCCACTAGATTAAGTTAATAATTAAATAGCTAAAAAGGAATCTAAACTAGGTAAAATGTTGGACACTCCATTACAAACAAGTGCTCCTCGAACAATTCTTGTTGTAGAAGACGAGCCAGATTTAGCTACAGCTATAGCACAAAGAATTGCTGCTAGAGGTTGGAAAGCTAGAGTTGTTTGCGATGGAGTGTCTGCCGTTAAAGCAGCGTTAAGCTTAAAACCAGACCTTATAATCATGGATATTATGCTTCCGCTTATGGATGGCATAGAAGCAACGCGAAGAATAGTATCTAAATGCCCGATTCCTGTTCTTATGCTTACAGCAAGAGACTCAGAAGCAGATAAGTTGGCTGGACTAAGCGCAGGAGCAGACGACTACGTTACAAAGCCATTCTCCCCTAGAGAGCTTATTGCAAGATGCGGTGCGCTTTTAAGAAGAGTTGAGCGCGCTGCAATAATAGCAAAAAGAGAACAATACAACACTTTAATTAAGTTTGGAAACTTGATTATTGACACAAAGCAGAGACTTGTTACGATTGGCGAAAAAGCAATCCACTTTACGCCTACAGAATTTTCTTTACTTACGACTTTTGCAAATCATCCTCACGAAGTGTTAAAAAGAGAAACGCTTTTAGAAAAAGTCTGGGATTGGCCAGATGCTTCGGGAACGCGCACAGTTGATTCCCACGTTAAATCTTTAAGACATAAGATTGGATCTGATTGGATTCGCACAATACATGGAGTAGGCTACGCTTTTGAGCCACCTAAAGAAGATTATGAGCCAGAATTTGATTCTCAAAAATAGCAAAGATCATAAGAACATAAAAAATAGCAATCTGCTAAAGCGTTCATTAAAAAATTCAATGAAGAATACTCTAAAAAGCCCACTAAAAAACCCACTGCCTCATCCTAAAAGCGCAATAGGATTTTTTACGTCATTAAAAGGCGAATTGTCTGCGATTATTGTTTTTGCAACCGCTATAGCATTTGTTATGGCATGGTTTTTACTAAAAGTTGGATTAAGTGGTTGGATTGCAATGCCACTAACTCTTGCAGTTGCATTAGGAATAACATACGCGTTTTCTAGAGGATTAACTTCCCCACTTAGACAAATGCGCGATGCTGCAGAAACGATGGCAGATGGCGACTATTCTGTGCGTGTTCAAATCGAAAGCAGAAAAGACGAAGTTGGAAAACTCACTCTTGCTTTTAACGAGATGGCAGAAGAACTAGAGCACGCAGACAACATGCGCCGAGACCTTATAGCAAACGTTAGCCATGAGCTTAGAACGCCTGTTAGCGCTTTGCAAGCAATGGTAGAAAACCTTGCAGATGGCGTTGTGGAACCAACACCGTCAAATATGGAAGCAATCGTAAATCAAACACATAAATTAGCTGATTTAATCACTTTTCTTCTTGACTTATCTAGAGTAGAAGCAGGCGCAGAAAGCCTTGTTATTACAAGTTTTGACTTTAAAGACTTTATTAACAACATTGTAGAAACAGTAAGAATCGCAGACGCGGGTCACAATCACAGCATAAGTCTTAATATTGAAAACAACATTATGCTTGTTGGAGACAAAAATCGCCTATCTCAATTGTTTACAAACGTAGTATCTAACGCAATCAAGCATTCTGCAGACAACACTAAGATTCTTATAAGCGCTAAGTCGAATCACGAAAAAAATATTTTAGTTTGCAATGTGATTAATTTTGGAACGCAAATTCCTGAAGAAAATCGCGCAGACATTTTCCGCAGATTTGTTAAGGGAAGTCAAGGAATAGGAACAGAGTCTGGCGGAACTGGATTAGGACTTTCTATTGCAAGATGGGCTGCTCTGCTTCATCACGGAAACATTAGAGTTGTAGACGATAAGCGCGGAGTTAATTTTGAGATAACATTGCCGCTTACATACAGCGAATAGAAAGATTGCGCGAGTTTTAAGAGCATAATCACGCAAGGCCCATAATCACGCAAATCTAAGAGTATAAAACGCTTTCTTTAGACCACACTCCAGCCAGCGCAAAACATGCAAAAACAGTAACACCGCTTTTATTTAGCTCTTTAACGCAGTTTTTTAGCGTAGACCCCGTAGTAATAATGTCGTCTATAATAATCACTTTGTACCCGCTTTTAATGCCCTTTACGTTTACAGATAAACCTTTAGACGTGCGCAAAGACCTTTGCCTACTCCCACTTGCTTGAACCGATTTTCCCCTTACATTAATCATTTTAATTGCTTTAACAAAAGTAGCATCAATGCCTTGTTTTTTAAGACTTTTAACAACATTTTTAGCTATTGGCTCCATATGACTTCTTCCGCGCTTTCTTTTAGACGCAAAAGACGAAGGAACTGGAATAATGGCCACTTTGCTTGAGCTTCCAACAACACTAATAATCAAGCTAAAAAGCAAGTCTGAAAAAGGCTTATCTAAAAGTTGGTTTCCATAATCTTTCCATTGCAAAATACACCTTCTTACAGCCCATCCGTATGTTGCACAAGAATAAATATTTTTGCAAAACACTCCGCTAAACGGATCCATATGCCACTTACTAAACTTTGATTTGCATTCGTTGCAAAGTACGCAATCTGCAATTGAGCAGCCAGCACAAGAAATTGGAAAAGCAAGATTAAGAATGGTCTTAAGCAAATTTACCCAAGAAACGTTGGAAATAAGCCGATTTTGTTTGCTTTTGTTAAGGTTTTTGTAAATCATAAAAAGACGATAGCAATGCTAAAAACAAATAGCAATAAAATTAGAGCAATGTGGTTAAAGGCTTTTTACTTAAAACTTTACTTAAGACTTTCTAATAGCTTAGAGCACAATTCAAAAGTGTTATTAGGGTTTTTTACGCAAATCGCAAGAGCTCCTGTTAAAGAAGTTGGGTAATCGTTACCACCTTTATACATACGATCTCCCACAAAAGCAACAGATTTTAGCGAAATTTCGCAAATACTACAAAGAGAATCAAGAGCATAAGCCTTGTTGTTTCCTTTGCAAACAATATCAACACTTGTCTCTCCGCCAGCTCGCACAGAAAAGTCGGGCAAATATGCAGAAATTTGTTCAGCTAGCTGCTCCTTTAGCTTGCCGCTAGGATCCCAATCCTTTTTAAGTTCGATTGGAGCAAGCTGCCCTAGTGCAGAAAAAGTGATTTGAGTACCACGATTTTCTATTTGACTACCCCAAAGGTCTTTGTCTCCACTACTTTTTAGCAATCCCATTTTTTTAGCGCAATCTTTAACAACGCAAATAATTCGATTTGCGTCTTTTACGGAAATCGTGTGAGAATACACGCATTTAAGACTGCCATCAACAATTCGATAATAGCTTGTTCCATTAGTTGGCATAATGTGAAAATTGTCTAAATTCGTAGAAGCAGGCAAAACGCTTAGAACTTGACTTTTAACAAGTCGCAAGTCTCCACCCGTAATTAGCGCAATTGGCATTTTATTGATTAAATCGCCAAAAACCTTGCACATTGGACTAGTCATAGGCTTTTTAGAACATGCAAGAGTGTTGTCTAAGTCAAAACCAATAAGCGAACACAAAGCAAGACGCTCACAAATCCCCTGCTCATTGTACTCATGAATATTTGGCTCCAACGCTTTCCTCCTGTACAAACTGTGCAATTCAAGTATTCCATATTATCAACATATTTACTACACCGTTTTGTGTTTGCATATTAATCAAATGCCCTAGCGTACAAATAAAGTTAAGTGTATGACGTCTTTAGTATGGGAACAAAAAAGATATAGAAACCGCCACGGACGCGGCATGCGTGCGCCAATGTTTGGCACGCGACTTCCTAGATACAGAACAGCCAGCGGAATTTTCGATTCAATGGTAGCAGCTCAAATTAGAAGACTTAACAGTGCTTGGTCAAATCTTATAAAAGACGTTCAATTTGCTGTAGAAGATGTTCCTCCAAGCCAGCCAGTTTTGTGGGAAAGTAATAAAAGAATAATGTCTCAAGCTTTTCCTGCATCTAAAGGAATACCACAAAGAATAGTTTTGTACAGACTTCCACTATGCACACACGTTACTAGCAGAGCTGAGCTTCAATACGCGATTAGAGACGAAATAGTGCAACGTTTAGCAGAATTGTACGGAAGAAGACCAGAAGAAATCGACCCAGATTGGGGATTGTAAATAACAGCCTAAAAAGCCCTAAGTCTACTTTACAATCGAAGGATTCGAGCGAACTTTAACACTTATACTGTTAGGGTCAAGCGACTTAGAAGGAATCCATGCAACGCCTGCAAAACCAGCATCGTTTACTGCTTTTGATTGAATCCTAGACGCAAACGAAACGCCAGACTTAGATTTAATAGTAAACATAACAGCTTTAGGATTAATATCTTTCGCTAAAATCGTTGAAACAGTATAAGACTTAACTTCAATAGTCTTAGACGCTACTTTTAAGCCAGAAGAATCGTAAGCACTAATCTTTACATTGGCATTATCAACAGATCCGTTTGCAATATGTAGCGAAGTTTCGTCTGCAGAAAATGGGGAAACAAGCGCACTATTTGTAATAGAACGAACTGAATTAACAAAAGCAATATCGCTTTGACCATCTTTGCCACTTTTTTCAACAGAAGCCATAGCAAAAATCGGAACGCTACTTTGCGCAAAAATCGCCCCAACGCCCTTAGGTACTTCTGGTAAATCAACAACTTGAATTTGTCTTGCACTAAAATCTACTTGCTTTATGCTCTTTTTTCCAGAATCATCAAGCCAATACAAATCGACTTTTCCGCTTTTATTAGACCAAATATAAGCTTTAGCTTGATCACCCTCAATAACACCTGGCAAAACAGGCTCTAAAGATGCTGATTCTTGCGGAGAAATAACATCCACGCCTTTAGAAACAAGACCAGATGAACGAATAAACTTAACGAACGACGAAACTGGAGCCTGTTCGCTTAAAACTTGAATATAAAGGCCATCCGACTTTTCTGCAGCTGCAGAAATGTTAAAGTAAGCGTCACTATGCGCTGGAACAGTAAAAGTGCTTCCTGTAGAAAGATTTAGTTGCGCGCCCGATTTATTAGTTGACCACGCTTTAACGCTTACAACAGTAGGCTTAGACGAAAGATTAACAGAGTTTAATCTTACAGAAACACCTTCCGCTATTCTTGGAATAATAAAGTTTTGGCGCATTGAAGGAGATACGCAAGAAGTGGCCGATAAGCCTTTTAAGTCGCCGTTTTTAGCCCAAGATGCAACAGATGCAGCAGACCCAGTTCCAGATTGCGCACTTAAAAGACTACTTTCCAAAACTTGAGCGTCTTTATCTACATTACTTTCTGCAAAATAAGCTCTATCTTGGCTTTCGCTTGAATCACTAGGATCACTAGAAGAACTAGAAGGATTGTTAAAAGATTTGTTAACTAAATCTTTAGAATCGCCAGCATATTTTATGCCATTAAGAGTGGACTTGTAAACGCTTCCAAAAGACGCATATCTGGATACTGACTTTAAGTCTCCTTCGGATTCTTGAAACTCGCTATCGCCATATTTTGCTGAATCTGGTAGAGCTATTCTGCTAGGGCAAACTGTTTGCAAATTTGTAGAACCAACACGCTTTTCTACGCTTCCAATAGGAAAAATCGGGTCGTCTGTTAGCTGTTTTAGTGGGCATACGCAAGACGCAACAACTGCACAAGAAACCAGTATTGCTGCGCTTAAAATAGACAAAGACCACAGTTTGAATCTTCTAAAACGAACAGAAGCGCTAATCGAAGCAGCATCTTGTGCATGACGATGACTATTTTTAGAATTCGTATCTGACTTCATTAATCTACCTGCCATTTATCCGTCTAATCAATCATAGCTTCTAACTAATCATCCTAATTATTCACGCTCTAATTATTCACGCTCTATTACGTTATTGCTGTTAAAACGAGGCAAAGCAACCAGGCAATACAATAGCAGCACTAAAGCAAAAACAACAATCCATGGAATTCTCCAAGAAAGTGGGCGCGAATGGCTATAAATCGAAGTTTTAGAAGAAGACATGTCTGCTACATCGTCGAATCTGCAATACGTTCCATGACTAGATGAAACAACAAGCTGAGTTCCTTCCGAAGCGTTTACGTTTGCAATCAACTTTTCTGTTGCGTCTTTATTTGCGTCTCCTTCTAATCCAATAATTGAATTATTAGCCGCTAAATTATTTTTGGCTTTAGAATCATTAACAATGTAAATTCCGCCAATACCAAGCTGCTTTAAGGTTACAATCGACTCATCGCTTGCGTGAGAAAGAAGCTTAGAAGCCGCGTAATAAAGCGTATTTGTGCTAGGAGAATGCCCGTATAAAACATCTCTAACTTGCAAAGATGGAGATAAGTCAACTAAATCGCCACGAGTGGTACGCATAAGCGAAATATTCAACTCACGACTATTCACAGCTTTAATCGCAAGAACGCGATTTGCACTATTCTTATTCAAGTAGTCCGAAACAACCATCGGCAGGCCACTATCGCTTGCGTAAACGGATGTTACAGGTCCGCTAATAATCGCAAATAATCCAAGCAAAACAGCAACAGCAAAAATTCCAAAAGCTAAAATTCCTCTTGCAAGATGAATAATCTTTTTCATCATTGCCTTAGCAGAACGATTCATAGCTGCACGCTTAGAAACGCGCGTAGTATAATCGTCTGGATTATTGTCTTGATTAGCAGAATTAGATTTTCGCAAAGGCTCAAACCTACGAACAGCTTTTCCTGCAACCATGCACATGCATGCAAGAACACCAAGTGCGCTTAAGCTTACGCCTGGAAGAACACTTGCGCTAATAGGACCGTCAAAATCTGAAGCAACAACAACGCGGCAAGCGACTAAAGAAAGCGCCATTCCGCTAACTATTACAACCCACATCATTCTTGAAGCTCTTAAAGCAAAAGGAAGAGCAAGCGCGCATAAAGCCATTAATACAGCTAAGGCTGCAAACACAATCATGATTATTCCGCGAAGTTGCAAAATTAACATTGAACCCGAAGAAAAATGATTCAAATCAATGTTAAACGCTCGAAGCAAAACATCTATATAATTACTAGCCCTAGGAGCACCATTTATTTTTTGAGAAGGCAAAGCCATACTAGCAAAAATTTGACGCCACATTCCAGTTCCAAAATAGCGCACAACGCTACCAAGCGTTGGCAAAAGAACCAAAACAGATGGAACAGGCATTAGCGCAAGCATAAAACGATGCGAGCGCACCATAATTATTGATGCAACAAAAATAACAAACATTGGCAGCAAAAGCTGAGGACTTGCAGCAAGGGGAACCATAAAGCACAAAGATGCGCAAGCTGCGCTTTGGATTGACGCAACTGGAACAACAGGGTCTTCTGTAACGTACATTCCTACAGCATGGAAAGCGAACGCAAATGCAGCTGGCAAAAATACCATTGTTAGAATCATTGGCAAATCGCCTCTAGCAAAAACGCCAAAAGCCATCGCAATCATTGTCCAACAAAGACCAGAGCACACTCGCACAATGTCTGATCTAGTAAACACGCCTGCGAGCGCCCAAAAACTTAGTAGCATAGCAGGAGCTGCAAGGAAAAATATAGCGTTTATTGCAGCTAACGTGTTACCACCAAACACAATGGAAGCTAGCATCCAAATCATAAGAAGCGGAGATGGAGGAAGAGGAGACGCAAAACCGTCGTCTGGAATATATGCTCCAATCGCAGACTTAAACAAATCACTAAAACTTGTTCCAGTAGAAAGAAGCTGGCTTGAATAAAGCGAAGATCCAGAAAGAATCTTATTAATTGGCGCTCCGTAAAGAAGTATTACGGTTGCAAAAACAAGTAGAGATGCACAAATTGCGGCGCTCCACCTAAACAAAACTCTTCTATGCAAGTGTTTTCTTGCAAGCGGACTTAAAATAACACCCTTTTTTTGAGTCTTAAAAGCAATAGTTTTGTCTTTCCAACGCGTAATTTGACTACGACTTGCTATAAGAGAAGTGAGTCGTTTTAAGGAAACTTTTGAAACTCTAGACACTCGTCTTCTTGCAAAAATAGCGCGAGGTAATTGTGCTAACGCAATCCAAGGAAGCATAAGACGCATAAACGCAACATACGGCTGCTTAGCAAACAAAGATTGCAGTGCTCGGATTATTGACATTGGAACAGAGCAAAGCCAAATAAGAGGCCACATAATAACGCTAACATCTGTATACATGTATCTTTGCTTTGCCATAATCGAATAAGCTAAGCCGTAGCAAACATTGGTTTTTTCTGCATCGCGCTCTTCGCCACTCCTAGTGCGAAGACCGTCAAAACGTGCTCTTCTATGCGCGATTCTGGCTTGTGGTACAACAACGACTCGCCCACCGCTTAAAACGACTCGCCTACAAAAATCGTTAGACTCTTCAAAAGTGGTAAGCCAAGGCTGAGTTCCTCGCATTGTTTGCCAAGTGCTAAGCGAAACTAAAGCGCCTGCAAGAGAAACAGAATAGACGTCTCCCCTAAAATCGTATTGCTCTTGATCTGGCTCACCTTCTACGCTAAGCGAATGTACTTTATGCTTCCACGCATACATGCCAACGTTGTGAAGAATTTTTCCTTGCCAATCAACTTGTTTTGCACCAAGAACACAAGCTGTTGGAGTGTTTCGCCAAGTCTCTCTTAAAGCTTCCAAGCATTTTGAATCGCAAGGTTTTGAATCGTCGTGCAAAAGCCACAGCGACTTAACGCCTTGCAATGGCAAAAGTTTTCTTAAAGACTTTTCTACAGCATCTCCAAATGATTTTGCAGACTTAATTGGAAGAATAACAACTTTTACTTGCTTATATTGTTTGTAGGAATCAGTGTTATATCCATTAGCGTACCCATTGGCATACTCGTTACTGTACAACTGATTACTGTTGGAAAAATCTGCACTAGAAATTAATCCCGATAATTGAGTTGGCTCTATTTGAACGTTAAAAGACTTTACTAACTCTTTTTGTGTTCTACTAGCACAATCAGCTACAACAATAGTTCCAGGAAGAACACTTTGATTTATAACCGCTTGCAAAGTTTCTTCGTAAAACCGCGTATCTTGCTCAACGCTCATTATTGAAACAATAGAAGAATCAACCTCGCGAGGCTTTATTCTATTCATAGCAGAAAAGACTTGTAAAACATCGTTTTCAAAAGTGCAAGTTTCAGCGGTTATTGAATCCATACATAACAGTTTACGCAAGGGGTATGTATTATGCATGTTAAAATCTCAATAGAATACACTATAATGGTGATTTATATGTGCATTTACGAAAGAAGGAAGCATGGCAGCCTCTCGGTATAATCAAGACCGTCGGTACCAAACTAACTATTGGGACTCATCTGCACCACACCATACTCTCAATAGTCAAATGCTTAATAATACTCGTAAAATCATTTGCATGGCAATTATTGCCGTTCTAACCTTTTTAACTACAATAATCGCATCTGTATGGCTTGACTTTTCTTCTACTATTAGTTCGCGCGTTATAAAAACCATCTCAACAAGCGCCAAACAGATTCAGTCAATAGACCCTAATGCTGGTAAAACTATTAATATTCTTGTTCTTGGTCAAGATACTCGAGAAGGTAAGAATCGCGCTTTTCAGGGCGGTGGAGAAGACGAAAATCATCAATCAGACACAGCAATGATTGTTCAAATCAGTGCAGACAGGTCTTATATAAACATTGTTTCAATTCCAAGAGATTCAATGGTTAAAGCCGCATCGTGCAATACGTCTAAAGGCAGAATTCCAGCTAGACGTAAAGTTATGTTTAACTCGATTTTCGCACTTGGCTACGCTAAGGGAGGCGACTTAGCAAGCGCAGCATCATGTACGCTTGCAACAGTAAACGAAATTACTGGCTTAAACATAACAGATTTTATTGTTGCAGACTTTAGCGGTCTAAGCGATATGATTAACGCGATTGGCGGAGTAACCTTGTGCATTCCTGTAAACACTAGGGATTATTACACGGGCGTTAATCTAAAGCGCGGACTTCAACACCTTGATGGCGTGCAAGCAACACAATACGCAAGAATGAGGCACGACAGCGCAAGCGACGGAAGCGATATTATGCGAACAACGCGCCAGCAATATCTTCTTAAGCAACTTATTCATCAAGCTCTATCAAAGAATCTTCTAACACAGTCGAGTCAGCTTTATCAACTTGCAAAATCAGCTCTAAAGTCACTTAATATGAGCCAGGGTCTTGCAAACCCTACAACACTGGTTGGTTTAGCTGCAAGTCTTCGTAATCTAAAACCTTCGCACATTTACGCGCAAACAATACCGATTACAACCGACCCATACGATGCAAATCGTGTTATTTTAGACGAAAGTGCTCAAGACGTTTGGGATTTAATGCAAGAAGATAAGCCGTTAACTAAAGATTTAGGCGAAAAATCAAGTAAAAGTGAAAAGTCTTCAAAAAAGAACGCAAAAAATGGCAAAAAGTCTGCCTCTAAAGAAAACTCCGATTCTTCTAGTGCAGATTCTAACAACTCTGCGGAGTCTACAAATTCTGGCGAGAATAGCCTTAATTCCTCTAATTCCTATGCAGATTCAAATGCAGTTAAAATTGGGCGCGTGGATCCAAAAACTGGATTAGCAAAAGACAGCTTAGGTAGACTTATTGATCCAAATAGCGGCGGAATTGTTAACCCAGAAGACGGAACAATAAGAAACCCGCAAACTGGTCACTACATGGGAATTGCAGATAAATACCTAAATAATACAATATGCGCTGTTCCAAAAGGAAGATAATACACTAGAAAAAGCACGTTGTTAAATCGTTTATAACTACGTTGTTTTATAATGCCATTGGTAGTTTTCACTAATAATTATGCATACATATAGACGCCATCAATATTGCAAATGTATGGCTTAGGGAGGATAAATGAGCCAGCAACGTCCAGAAGACGCTTTGGGGAATCAAAATAATCCACCTAGCTTTACTCCATCGAATAAACACAATAAAAACGCGAATTCAATACCGAGCTTTCCGCCTAAAAACGCACACAATAACGCGCATAAAAACAGCGAATTAAACAAGCAAGAGACTGTTCAGCGTGCACCGTCGTTTGAGCCAAAGCCTAGAAAAGTAAGCCAAAACTCGCAAAATTATCGCACGCAAAACACTGGCACACAAGCATATAGCGAGCAATACTACCCCGAACAAAGTCAGCGTTTAAGCCAAAACAATGCAAGTGCATCTAGTTTTACTTCAAAAAGAATCCAAAACTTTAGTCAAAACGAAGTTAGACCAATAGCAAGTAATTCTTCTGCTGGAACTCTTGCTTTTAGAAAAAAACATCGCTTACTAAAGTACTTATCCCTGCTTTTAGTAACAATATTGATTCTTGTAGGAGCACTAGGCGTTTTATCTTGGAACTGGGTTGACTCTCAAATTAAGCGAGATAATTGGCTAACGGATACTCCAGATACTCAAGAAACAACTTGGCTAATCCTGGGATCGGATCAGCGAGAAGGCGAAGAAGCAAAAGAAATAACTGGTTTTAGAACAGATACGATTCTTGTTTTAACAAAACCAGTAAGTGGGCACAGCTCCTTAATATCCATTCCAAGAGACTCGCTAGTTTCTGTAAACGGCCAGCAAATGAAGATTAACACAGTTGCACAAGATCTTGGAAATAGAGCATTAACAAAAACCGTTGAAAAAATTACGGGTCACAAAATAGACCACGTTGCAGAAATAAAATTCGCAGGACTTACAAACGTTGTAAACTCGCTTGGAACAATAGACTTATGCTACGATCGCACAGTTAGCGATGCCTACAGTGGGCTTAATTGGACTGCAGGATGCCACAGCGTAGACGGAAACGTTGCATTAGCATTTTCTAGAATGAGATATGCGGATCCTCAATCTGATTTTGGAAGAGCTGCAAGACAGAGAATGGTAATTAGCGCAATAATGAAAAAAGCTTTATCTAGCAGCACGCTTACAAACTTCTCGAAAGTAAAAGGTTTTGCAAAAGCATCGCTTGATTCTGCAATATTAGACGAAAACTCGAATCCTGGAACACTGCTGAACATGGGTCTTGCTTTTAAGGAAGCAACAGGAAAAGACGGCGTAACAGGCACAGTCTATTGGACTAATCCAGATTATTGGGTGTATTCAGTTGGATCAGCCGTTTTGTTAGACGATGCTAAAAACATTGAATTATTCGATCAATTATCTGCTGGAACGCATGCGCCTGGAAACGTTGGAACGCTTGCAGAGCAATAAACATAATTTTAGCTAATCATATTTAGCCAATTTAGCCTTTAACCACATTTGTGGTTTTTACTTGCATATTTCTTAATAGCAATACACTATTGCGTTATGGAATACGAAAACAATGCAAACAATACTAAAAGCATATCTTCAAAACCAATGTTTTGGATGCAAATAATGGCAAATATTGTGCCTATTTTAGCCAATATTGCTCTTGCTATAATGGCGTTTTTGCAAAAAAGTTGGATGATGCTTGCAATGATTGTTCCTAGCATAATGATGTATATTGCTTGCTTAATACCGCAAATTGTTCAATACAATTCAAACAAAAACAACAAAAGTTTAGTAAAGAATAATACGAATCAAAGCGTTCACTTTAGCAAAACAACAGTCGATTCTCATATTAAAGGTGTTCCAGAAACTCTTGTTCCAATAAACCTAGAAGCAATGCTGATTAATAACGCAAATCAAATTGTTTCTACAAATTACTCCAAAAACATGCAAAATCGTGTTCCTCCATGGAAAAATGTTGTATACGCTTGGCTAGTATCTTCTAAAAACTCTTTAGAAGCTCCGATTGGAATAAACAGCAGCGGTTATTTTTGTATAGATCTTGTTAAAAATGGTCCGCACGCGCTTGTAGCAGGAACAACTGGGTCTGGAAAATCCGTTTTACTAACATCTTTGTGTTTGGCTCTAGCTTTTAGATATTCACCTAAATTATTGCAATTTGTGTTTATGGATTTTAAGGGAGGAGCCACATTCGATTCACTTTCCACACTACCGCACAGTGTTGGAAACGTTGGAGACTTAAATCTTAAGCATGCTGCAAGAGCATTGCGCGGATTAGAAATGGAATTAGACAGGCGAGAAAGATTGGTGGCAAATCAAGGCTGCCACGATATTAGTCAAGTAAAACCAAGCGAGCCTTCAATGGTGATTGTTATAGACGAGTTCCATGCTCTTAAAAATCAACTACCCGATTACATGAATCGCCTAATACGCATAGCTTCTGTTGGAAGATCCCTAGGAATGCATCTTATAGCGTGCACACAAAATCCAATGGGACAAGTAAATGCAGATATGAAGGCGAATATGTCTATAAACATTTGTTTAAGAGTTAGAGACGCAATGCAATCACACGAACTACTTGGGTCTCCTGCCGCTGCAAGCATAAACCCGAATAATCCTGGAGCAGCATATTGCAATACAGGAGACGGAATAGTGGCGTTACAATGCTCACAAAGTCAAAACAAAAATTCGCTTATAAAAGCAATCGAATTGGCTGGAAAATTCTATTGCTACAAAACTCCTAAGCAATTGTTTAGCGCTCCCCTACCAAGATACTTAAATAATTCAACACTTAATAAATACTGCAAAAACACAAAATATAGCGAATTTGGACTTTTAATCGGCTTAAAAGACGACGGAATTAACCTAAGCGAAGCAATTTTGCCAACAAATCTTGGAAACATAGCAATTATTGGTGGAAGCAAACGAGGAAAGTCTAATCTTATAAATGTGATTAAAAATGCTATTAGTGCGCAAAATCTTGATTCAAAAAACATTCACATTCAAGACAACGCAGACTCACTTTTGGAGCCTTTTAACAGCGACGAAAAGTCTAAAGAATTGCAATGCAAACTAAAAGACACTAAAACAACAGTAATATTTTGCGCTCAAAACGCAAGACACATACGCATACCAGAGCAAGCGCCAGTAAGAATAATCTTCCCAACAGGCGATGCTGCAACAGACTCAATGCTTGGAATACCTAACGACTTACTAAAAACACTAAGCGTGGAAGATTACCAAACACCAGGAAGATGCATAATGGTGATTCCTGGAAAAGCTAATTTGCTGCAAATATTGAGTTTTACATAAAAATATGACTTAAATCACTCAAAAAGATTAAAAAAATTTTGTAAAAGTCTTGAAAAAAAGTTATATTCATGCTTTCCTGGAGTGCGGATAGTTTTTATGTAAAATCTAACAACTTTGATTAGTAAGTGTAAACGCGTATTAAAAAGAGGTTATTTACTTATGAGTAGCGCATTCGACTGGCGTTCCAAAGCAGCTTGCCGAGATAAGGATCCTGAGCTATTTTTCCCAGTGGGAAACAACAGCTCATCCAATCAGCAAGTTGAAGAAGCCAAAGCAGTGTGCAGAACTTGTAACGTTGCAGACAATTGCTTAAGATGCGCTCTAGAAACAAGCCAAGATTACGGCGTTTGGGGCGGCCTTAGCGAAGACGAAAGGCGCTCGCTAAAGCGTAGAGCAATGCGAGCGCGCAGAAATCAAAACGCTGAATTTTAGTTAGATAGACTACTCTACTCCAGGCACGCGCAGCTTAATATCTAGCAGAACGCGAGTTCCACCCTCTCTGCGCGATTCCCACTTAACAGTGCCACCAAAATCGTTAGTAACAAAAGTGTTGATTAGCTGAGTGCCTAATCCAGATCCAGAAGATTTTGCCATTCCATGCAAAGATTCGCTTTCGATTCCGCCACCATTATCTTCTACAACAATACTAAGATTGTCTCCACCGCGGCCAACGGAAATCTTAATATGGCCATCACTCATGCCTTCAAAACCATGCTCCACCGCATTAGTAACAAGCTCGGTTAAAACAAGCGAAAGAGGCGTGGCATCTTGAGCCGCAAGTTTGCCAAATTTACCGCAAAAATCAACCGTAATATTTTGATTCTGCGAAGCAAGCTCAATAGACATTTTAAGTAAACTAGAAATCACTTTATCAAAGTCAACAACCTCATCTGCTGTCTGGCTTAAACCTTCGTGGACAAGAGCAATAGTTTGAACTCGCCTTTGAGCTTCTTCTAGCTCTTTTCTAACTTCGTACGACTTAGTTTTTCTAGCTTGAAGACGAAGCAAAGCAGAAACAGCTTGAAGATTATTCTTAACGCGATGATGAATCTCGGAAATAGTAGCGTTCTTAGTCTGAAGCTCCTTTTCTCTTCTAAGAACTTCCGTAACATCTCGGCAAAGAACAACTGCACCCGTTCTATCGTTAGGCCCATAAAGCGGCAGCGAGCGCATAGAAACAACGGAATTATTTACTTCTAACTCGCAATCAACATCTGCTTTACCGCTTAATACCAAAGGCAAGCTTTCGGGAACAACATCGTTTGTGTGAAGAAGACGCGCTCCAAACTCGCACAAGAACTCGCCTTGCATAGTGTTTAATCCGCCAAGTCTGCGGAAGCAGCTGATTGCGTTTGGAGAAGCATAGCGAACAACACCGCTTTCTTCTAAAATAATAAAACCATCTGAAACTCGAGCATTGTGGCGCTGATTTAGCATTGAATCGTGGTACGGAAACTGCTCGCGCGCAATCATGTCGAACAACGTTTTGCCAGCATTAATGCTTTCTGTCTCGTACCTACCGTTTGATTCTCTTGTTGCAAGATTTGTTTCTCTAAGAACAAGACCAAGCGTTTTGCCATTGTGGCGAACTGGAGCGTAAACATTGCAAACAGTAGCTCTTCCAACAGTTCTTAAAACCGAAGAATGGAAACTTGTTTCTTTACTCATTGCTGCTTCTAGCTCATTATGCATTGATTCGTCTAGCTTTACGCCGAGTAAATCTTCGGTTCTAAGCGTGATTGCTGTAGATGGACGGCATTGTTCTGCTACAACGTAATCTCCATTGCCATTTTGAATAACTAAAAGCAAGTCTGCAAAACTTAAATCTGCTATTACTTGCCAATCTGCTACAAGGTGATGCAACCATTCGCGATCCGACTCGTCAAAATCTGGACGTGTTGCAAGAATATGAGAAAAATCAGCCATGATTTAATAATATAAACACGCGAATATAAACACGCGAATATTCCAAAGTTTCGCAAGTACATATAAAACAAACAAGTACATATAAAACAAAAGTGCAGAAGTTTTATCTCCTGCACTTTTATCTACATCTAATAGCTTGCACTAATACGAGTCTTACGACTAATCCAATCCAAGCTCCAAGTTTCCACCAGGAATTGCGTCGAGAAGATCGCGAGTATATTCCTTTTGAGGATGATCAAACACTTCGTCGGTTGTAGCATGCTCAACAAGCTTTCCGTGCTGCATAACAACAACCTCGTCCGCAATCTGACGAACCACTGCCAAATCGTGAGTGATGAACAAGTAGCTTAATCCGCGCTCTGCTTGCAAATCGTTAAGCAAGTGCAAAACCTGATCTTGTACAAGCACGTCTAATGCAGAAACAGCTTCATCGCAAACGATTACGTCTGGATCCAACGCCATTGCACGCGCAATCGCAATGCGCTGACGCTGACCGCCAGAAAGCTCGTTCGGGAATCGAGTCATAACAGAAGCAGGCATGCGAACCATATCCAAGAGTTCACGCACACGATTCTGGCGGCTCTTTTTATCGCCAATCTTATGGATTCGCAAAGGCTCTTCAATAGAACGATAAATCGAATACATTGGGTCTAGCGAGCCGTAAGGATTTTGGAATACTGGCTGAACATGACGACGGAAATCAAGCAAATCTGCGCCCTTTAAGTCAGCAATATTCTTGCCCTCGTAGGTAACAGTTCCACTTGTTGGCTTTAGTAATCTCAAAACCATGTTTGCAACAGTAGACTTACCAGAACCAGATTCACCCACAATTGCCAACGTTGTTCCGCGCTTAATAGAGAACGAAACATCGTCAACAGCTTTGAAAAGTTCCTTCTTGCGCGGAAGCTTAAACTCGCGAGTTAAGTGGTCGACTGTAATAATATGCTCGCTCTTTTCAAGAGTTTGCTCACCTACTACGTGATGCTCAAGCAAATTATCCGCGTTGCCGCCATGCTCCTTAACGGAGATGATTCGCTGAGAAGCAAGGCTTGGAGCGGCAGCAACAAGTCGCTTAGTGTACGGATGCTGTGGATGTTGCAAAACGTCCAAAGATGGACCAGACTCAACAACGCGACCCTTATACATAACAACAACGTGCTGAGCACGAGCTGCAGCCAAACCTAAATCGTGAGTAATAAAGAGCACAGAAGTGCCGAGAGAATCGGTAAGCGTATGCAAATGGTCAAGAATACGCTTTTGAACAGTTACATCTAGTGCGGAAGTTGGCTCATCTGCAATCAGCAAATCTGGACGGCAAGCCAAGCCAATCGCGATTAACGCGCGCTGACGCATACCACCAGAAAACTCGTGCGGGAACTGACGTGCGCGAGTTGCAGCATCTGGCAAACCAGCTTCATCAAGCAAACCAGCAATGCGGTCTTCAACGCTTGCACCAACAACATACTTTTTGGCGATTTCCCAAGCCTTGTCGTCGTTCACACCGTACTTGATTAAATCGTCTGCAACGCGCCAACGAGTTTCGGAACCCGGAACCCACTCTTTTTTGTAGTATTCCATAGCTTCATTAAACTTTTCGGCATTCGTTTGCTCGCTAAGACCAGCCTGTGCCAAAGCTCGCTTTGCTTCGTCCAATAATGCGCTCAGTTCTTTAGAGCCAAGGAAGATTTCGTCTTCGTTGCTTTTAACTTCTACAGCGTCTCCCGCTAAAGCTTCTGCCAAAGCGGAGCGCTTCTCATGGCTAACGTCAACGCCATTTGCAAGAAGAGCTTCTTTAACTTGAGTTCCAATTCGCCAAACAGGGTTCAAATTACTCATAGGGTCTTGCGGAACCAATCCCATTGCCGTTCCGCGCAAAGCCGCATAATCTTTAGGCTTTAGATTGCTTATTTCTTGACCTTTAAGCTTAATAGAACCACCTGTAACGTGACCTGTTCCAGGAAGTAAACCAAGAACCGCCATTGCAGAAGTAGACTTTCCAGAACCAGATTCGCCTACGATTGCAACCCACTGACCTGGGTAAACGTTAAAGCTTGCATCGCGAACAGCGTGTACGGCCTTTTTAGAATCCGTTGTAAAGTCAACTTGAAGATTTTTAACTTCCAGCAAAGGACCCTGCTCGCGTTGCATTGCAATAGTATCTACATTTTTACGTGTTGCTGTGTTCATAATCACTATTCCTCCACGCTAACTTACGCCTTACGGCTCTTTGGATCCAACGCATCTTTTACGGCGTCGCCCATCATAATAAAGGCGAGCACGGTAATGGCGAGCGCAATGGATGGATAGAATAAGACTTCTGGATTTGTAGTAAGAACATTTCTAGCGGTAGAAATATCTACACCCCAGCTAACTGTTGTTGTTGGCAAACCAATACCCAAGAAGCTAAGTGTTGCTTCCAAAACAATGTAAGAGCCGAGAGAAGTTGTACCTACAACAATGATTGGAGCCAACGAGTTTGGAATAATGTGCTGGAACAAGTTTCGCATTGGAGTAGAACCTAAAGCGGTAGATGCTGTGTTAAATTCAAGATTCTTGGATTCCATAACAGCACTTCTTGCGATTCGAGCAACGCCTACCCATCCAAAGAGAACCATAACAAACACGATTTTCCAAATCGACTTAGACGTGCGGAACATTTGCAAAACTACGATTGCACCTAACAGCATTGGCAAAGCCAAGAAGATATCGGTGATTCGGCTAAGAACCGCATCAATCCATCCTCCAAAGAATCCAGCCAAAGCTCCAATTAGCGAACCAACTAACACCACTAAGGCGGTTGCAAGCAAGCCAACGCTTAAAGATGTACGTGTTCCATATACAACTCGAGCGTAAATATCGCATCCTTGCATGTCGAATCCAAACGGATGCGCAGCAGAAGCTGGCTCAAGCGAGTGCTCCAAAACACAGTAATTAGGATTGTGCTTTGTAAGAGCGCCTGGGAAGAGCGCAACAAAAATAATCGCAATAATCAAAATTGCAGAAACAATAAACAATGGATTTCTGCGCAAAGATCGCCAAGCATCAGCCCACATGCTTGTAGCTGGAGCGGATTCGTCTACAGAATCAACTTCTTGAAGAGGCGTATCGTCAAGAGGAGCAACATAGCGTTCCTGACCTGGCAATGTATTGTAATTTGCATTATTTGTAATCAAATTATCTTCCATCAAATTATCTTCCATAATGTGCTCTCCTTACGCGTAACGAATGCGCGGATCTAGAGCCGCGTACAACATGTCAACAAGAAGATTGCTGACTACAAATATCAACATAAGAAGCGTAACTATAGAAACAACAAGGTTTCCTTCTCCCTTTAGAATTCCCTGATATGTAAGGAATCCAACGCCATGAATGTTGAAGATTGTTTCCGAAATCATTGCGCCGCTCATAAGAGCGCCCAAATCTTGACCTAAGAATGTAACAACAGGAATAAGCGAGTTACGCAAAATGTGTCGAACAATAACGGAGCCTTCTTTTAAGCCCTTTGCACGAGCCGTGCGCACGTAATCAAGCGATATGTTTGACGAAATTTCCGACCTTGTAAGTCGAATAATATATGCCATTGAAACGGATCCAAGAACTATTGCAGGAAGAAGAAGATCGTAGAATCCAGGATCATTGCTTGCAGTAACAGGCATAATATGCCACTTAACACCAAACAAATATTGGCCAATAAAGCCAGTAACAAATGTTGGCACAGAAATAAGAAGAAGTGATACAACTAGGATTACGCTGTCGTACCACTTTCCTTTCTTTAAGCCAGAGATTATACCGAAAGCTACGCCGAACAAGGCTTCGAAAGCAAACGCCATCAACGCAAGCTTAATGGTTACAGGGAATGCGCGGCCAATCTCGTCAATTACTGGCTGACCAGCAAAAGTATGACCAAAATCAAGAGTAAGCGCATTCTTTAAGAACAACAAATATTGAATAATAAATGGCTTATCCAAGTTATACTCGGCACGAATTTGCGCTTCTACAGCATGGTTAATTGGCTTATCGCCAAACATTGCTTTTACTGGATCTCCAGGCAAAGCAAACACCAAAGCGTATACCAACAATGTTGTGCCGAGAACCACAGGAATCATCTGCAAAACGCGGCGCAGAACATATTTACCCATTGGTTTCTCCTTATATATTTACTTAAAAATTCGCATAGCACACACCCAACTTGTGGCTTGCATATTGATTTAACCCAACCTAAGTAAAAACACAAAGTGCTGCCTCGAACAGCGGATAGAATTTTGTAATTTTATTCGCCATTCGAAGGCAGCAGCACGTTTTTACATGCTATTTAATTATGATTTATTTTTTAATAGCTACTTGATTTTAATAGCTACTTGATTTTGATCTTTACTTGTGGAGCTTGTAGTAAAGTGGCATATTCTGCCAATCCATTACAAAGCCCTTCAAGCTTGGAACCATAACAGCCTTGGCGTTCGAGTAGAACAGTGGGACGTATGGAAGATCCTCAAGAAGAATCTCGTTAGCCTGCTGATAAAGCTTAGTTGCCTCAGCTGGCTGAGAAGAAGAAGCCTTCTTAAGCAAAGCATCGAACTTAGGATTCTTGTAATCAGCTTCGTTGGAACCATTGCCATCCGCAGCAACGGAAGCAAATTCCTGAGTCAAGTAATTTTCTGGGCTTGGGTAATCTGGCATCCAGCCTGCACGCCATGCACCCTTAATCTGACGCTGTTCGCATGCGTTACGGAACTCTTGGAATGTTGGAACTGGAGTGGTTTCAGCATTGATTCCAAGATGATTCTTAAGGGAGTTTACAACTGCGTCGAACACAGACTTAGCGTTGCCATCGGCGTTGTAAGTAAAGGTAAGAGGACCATCATACTTAGAGATCTTATCTGCCTTTGCCCAAAGTTCCTTAGCCTTTGCGGCATTAAACTTAAGGTTTTCGTGTCCCTTAAGATCTGCCTTGTAGCCTGGAGTCAAAGGAGAAGTGAACTCGTTTGCAGGAGATGCAGTGTTGTTAAGAACCTTCTTGATGATAGTTTCGCGGTCGATTGCCATAGAAACAGCTTGACGACGCAAGCGGCCTTCTTCGGTAGTTACATCGAAGTGTGGCAAGGATGCAGGAATACCAAACTGCTGGATTACGGAACCTGGACGGTTGTATGCCTTAACAGTGGTGTCCTTTTGGAAAGTCTTTGTTTCGGTATCTGGAATGTTATCGGTCATATCAAGATTGCCAGACTGAACATCGCGGTAAGCAGCGGTGCCGTCGGTGTAAATCTTAAAGGTAACGCCGTCATTCTGAGCCTTGCGTGGGCCATCGTAATCTGGGTTCTTTACAACTTCAATCTGCTTGTTGTGATCCCAAGACTTAAAGAGGTATGGACCAGAAGAAACTGGCTTTTCGCCATAAGCCTTTGGATTCTTGTAGAAGGATTCTGGAAGAGGAGCGAATGCAAGGTAACCAACCTTAATAGCAAACACAGAATCTGGCTGGTTCAAATCAACAGTAAAGGTGTACTTATCTACAACCTTCAAGCCAGAAAGCTGCTCGTCGCCCTTAGTATCATTCTTCTGCAAGTCTTCGTAGCCCTTAATGGTCTGGAAGAAGGAAGAGCACTTCTGAGCATTCTTAGCGTTTGCTACAAAGCTCCAAGCCTTAGTAAAGCTTTCTGCGGTGATTGGAGTGCCATCGCTGAACTTCTTATCTTTTTTAAGCTTAACAGTGTATTGAGTTGCATCGGCGTTTGGAGTTACGCTCTCGGCATCTTCGTTTACAGTGTTGCCCTTTTCGTCAAAAGTGACCAACGTGGAGTTGACCAATACAGCAGGACGAGCACCAGCATTCTCGTTAATATTTCCTGGAACAAGCTCGTTCTGAGGCTCGGAGTCGTTTACGGTAATAACAACCTTGCCACCATTTGTTTGAGCGGTCTTCGAGGCAGAAGAACCGCATCCACCGAGCAGCATAGCAACCGAGCACGCAGCTGCGGCAAAAAGTAATGCCTTATTCTTCATATGTTTTCTCCTAACGTTGGGTATGGCAGGATTCCATTAATTATCACGAAAAAGTCTCATTACAAGCTTTGCAAAGCCTTTACGCTTTACAGGCTCTATAGGCTTAATAAATAAAATCCACCTAGTATTTATTGCCAGATGGATTCTTTGCAAAGCCAATAAGGAGGCCTCTTCGTTGATTAAAATTCAATCATACGGATTTTATTAAACAACGCAAGCTCAAAGTCTAAATGTAAAATTTACTGTTATTTTGTCTATAAACAGTAAAAACAACTATTGTAATAGAAAAATATTAGATTAAATCGTATTCTATGCGATATTTTGCCAAGTCTTTTACATCTGCAGTGATATTACAAAAATGTAAATTTGCATCTGGAATATGTAACAATCATGTTAAACGATGCAAAATATGCAACAAGATGATTAAATATTAATCAAAATAAAAAGTGGTGTAAAATCGCACCCAAAGTCACGAGTTTACACCACTTAATAATTTAAGTCAAATAGCTAGCAGCTTAAATCACTTAGCGTTATTTGTTTGATGCTCAAGAGCAGCCGCCACTAATCCAGCAAACAAAGGATGAGGCTTAGTTGGACGAGACTTAAACTCTGGATGAGCTTGAGTTGCAACATAGAATGGGTGAACACTCTTTGGAAGCTCCACAAACTCAGTCAAATTACCGTCTGGGCTTTGGCCGCTAATACGCAAGCCAGCTTCGCGCAAACGATCCTTATAAGCCACGTTCACTTCGTAACGGTGACGATGACGCTCGGTAACATGCGTAGAGCCGTAAAGCTCAGCAACAATAGAGCCTTCTTCAAGAGTTGCAGGATAAGAACCGAGTCGCATTGTGTGACCCATATCTCCCTTGCCAGCAACAATATCTTTTTGCTCTTCCATAGTTGCGATTACTGGATCTCCACAATCCTTCTCGAACTCTGTGGAATTAGCATCTTCAAGACCAAGCACGTGACGAGCATACTCAATAACCATAGATTGCAAGCCAAGGCAAAGACCAAGCGTTGGCAAACCATGCTCGCGAGCGTAACGGAGCGCGCCAATCTTACCTTCAATGCCACGAATGCCGAAACCGCCTGGAATAACCATGCCGTCCATTTGGTCAAGAGCTGCAGCAGCACCTTCTTGAGTTTCGCACTTATCAGCAGCAACCCATCGCACGTTTACCTTAGCCCAGTTTGCAAAACCGCCAGCCTTAATGGCCTCCGTAACGGAAAGATACGCATCTGGTAAATCAATGTACTTTCCAACGATTGCAATGTTTAGCTCATGCTTTGGATGATGAACGCGCTCAAGCAAATCTTCCCACTCGTTCCAATCAACATCGTGGAATGGAAGCTCAAGCTCGCGCACAACGTAAGCATCCAAGCCCTCGTTGAACAAAATCTTTGGAACATCGTAAATGCTTGGAGCATCCACGCAATTCACAACGCCTTCTGCATCAACATCGCACATAAGCGAAATCTTGTCTTTAATGCCTTGATTAAGAGGGCGATCCGAACGCAAAACAAGCGCGTCTGGAGAAATACCAAGAGAGCGAAGCATCATTACGGAATGTTGAGTTGGCTTAGTCTTCAACTCATGAGCTGCAGCAATATAAGGCACCAAAGAAACGTGCACAAACATGCAATTTTCTGGACCCAAATCGCGGCGAACTTCGCGAGCAGCCTCCAAGAATGGCTGCGACTCAATATCTCCAACAGTACCGCCGATTTCCGTAATAATAACGTCTACATCGTCGCTAGCTTGCGCACGCATACGCGACTTAATTTCGCCAGTAATGTGTGGAATAACTTGCACGCACTGACCCAAATACTCGCCAGCGCGCTCTTTTCTAAGCACGGATTGATAAATCTGGCCAGTTGTAACATTAGCTTTTTGGCTAAGAAAAACATCGAGGAATCTCTCGTAGTGACCAATATCAAGATCTGTTTCTGCACCATCTTCTGTAACGTAAACCTCACCATGTTGGAATGGGTTCATTGTACCTGGGTCAACATTGATGTAAGGATCAAGTTTTTGTTGCAAAACGTGAAGACCGCGGCTGCGCAAAAGCCTACCTAAAGACGATGCAGTAAGACCTTTTCCGAGGGACGAAACAACGCCACCAGTAACAAAAATATGCTTTGTAATATGCTCCTGAGAGTTACCATGTTTTCTTCTAACCATGGAACTCCATAGTATCTTCGAGCCTCGACTCGGGTGTTATACAATGAGCAACAGCTTCTAGCGCAAGCTTGTAACCGTACAGCCCCATGCCTGTAATAGTTCCAGTAGCAACAGCGCTAATCACGCTAATTTTACGAAAAGCATCGCGAGCAGAAGGATTAGAAATATGCACTTCCACTAGTGGCACTCCAGCATCCAAAACCATGTGAGCAGCATCCGCGAGCGCATAACTGTAGTGCGTAAAAGCAGCAGGATTCATAACTACTGGAGTATGCGTATCGGCAGCTTCATGCATCCAGTGAACCATTTGCGCTTCGTCGTCACTTTGACGCACTTCTACTTGCAAATTAAGCTCTTGCGCCCACTTTTTACAAAGCGCGCACAGCGCTTCAAAATCTTGACTGCCATAAACGTCTGGCTGGCGAACCCCTAATCGCCCCAAATTTGGGCCATTTACTACTAAAACTTTGCGAATATTTATAGCGTTTTTTGAATTTTCTTGATTTTCCGCATCTACCATTTCTGCATCTACCATTTTCTAACCTCTAATCTTATTAAATGCTTCGCGAATCGCCTCCAGCGGCGGATTATCTAAGTGAATCGGGTTTCCAATACTGTCTAAAACAACAAATCGCAAGGTGTTGCCTCTAGCTTTTTTATCTTTATGCATTAAGTCAAGAACCTTAGCAAAAGCATCGTCATTACTGCCGCCGCCATTCCAAGATATTGGCAATCCAAGTGATTTTAGAAGCGAACGATGATACTCAACGTCTTCTGGACTTAAATAGCCCAAAATTTTCGCAAGCTCCGCCGCAAAAACCATTCCAACAGCAACCGCGTTTCCGTGACGCCAAGAAAAATGCTCGATTTGCTCAATTGCATGCCCAAGAGTGTGACCGTAGTTCAAAAATTCGCGCAAACCTTGCTCTTTTAAGTCGTTAGAAACATGATACGCCTTAACGCGCACGCTTTTTTCTATTAAATCGCAAACCATATTGTTCAAGTGTGAATCGCTTAAAACAGAAGAGCCATCGAGAGTGCGTAATTTGCTAGCATTTTGCGGATTTTCCAGAATTTTTAGGATGCTCGTATCGCCAATAAACCCTGATTTTGCAACCTCTCCTAAGCCTTCAACAAAAATATCGTTATTGAGAGTAGAAAACGCGCAAGTATCTGCCAAAACGCCTGCAGGCGTGTAAAAACTACCAACCAAATTCTTGCCAAATGCAGTATTTACGCCAGTTTTTCCGCCAGTCGAAGCGTCTACCATAGCAAGAAGAGAAGTTGGGCAATTTACGTAGCGGATTCCGCGCATCCAAGTAGATGCAACGAATCCAGCCAAATCTGTGGCTGCTCCACCGCCCAAGCCAACAATCGCATCTGAACGCGTAAAACCAGCATTTGCAAGATGCGACCATACAAAATCCGCAACCTTAACGGTTTTGCCAGCCTCTGCGTCTGGAATAAGAATGTCGAAAACATCGTAGCCAGCAGCGCGCAAAATAGTTCTTGCTTTATCGCTATGCCTTTGAACAGGCTGAGTGTGAATCAAAGCTACTCGAACAGGCTCTTTTCCAAGCATTTGCGGCAAAAGACTCATAGCACCAGCGCCAATATGAACATTATAGTCTTCAATATCTTTGCCACTTACATGCACAATTCGTTGCATAATCATATCTTTCAGCTTTCTTGCGGCAGGTTTTGGCGTTAATCCGTAAACACGAGCGTGCAAATTCGCTACTTTACAAAACACGGGGTCTCTTCTAGCAAACAAATCCAACCACCGTTTTGCTCCGTCTTTGCCGCTTAGCATAGGGCGATTTGAATTCCAGCTTACGCGCTCAATTGCATCGTTTGGATCCACTTGCAAGTAAACAACGCGGCCACCGAGTTTTGTATATTTTTTTAAGACTTCTTGCGTTTGTGGGCGCATTGGGGAGCCGCCGCCGAGGGCGATTATTGGGGCGGATTGCTCAGAATCTGCAAAAATAGCATCTTTAACAATTTGAGCTTCAATATCTCTAAAAGACTCTTCGCCAAAATCCTTAAAATATTGGCTAATCGGCATATTGATTTTTTGCTCAATTAAATCGTCTGTGTCTACAAAAGGAACATTCAAAATATGCGCTAATTCCTTGCCAACACGCGTTTTTCCAGCTGCAGGCATGCCGATTATAACAGCTAACGGCATTTTGTATTTAGGCACACCGTGAGTGAAACTTTGCAAAGATTCTTCGCTCATCTCATATGCTCTTTCCAAGATTGAACGTAACTCTTAGCATTCCTAGCAGTTTCTTCTAGCGAATCTCCACCAAACTTTTCTAACGCATACTTTGCAAGCGTTAATCGAACCATTGCCTCTGCAACTACGGAAGCTGCTGGAACTGCTGTAAAATCGGAGCGCTGATTAATTGCCTGCGCTGGCTGGCCAGTAAGCACATCTACCGTTCTCAAAGCACGCGGAATGGACGGAATAGGCTTCATTGCTGCACGCACGCGAATTGTCTCTCCATTTGACATTCCGCCTTCAATGCCTCCTGCGCGATTGCTAAGGCGCGCAATGTTGCCATCTTCGCCTGTTACGATTTCGTCGTGAGCAACCGAACCAGGGCGATTTGCTTCTTCAAAACCATCTCCAATTTCCACGCCTTTAATCGCCTGGATTCCCATAAGCGCAGCCGCCAACGCCGCATCCAATCGACGATCCGATTCAACATACGTTCCAACCCCAGCAGGCATGCCGTAAGCCAAAACCTCTACAACACCGCCAAGCGTATCTGCATTGGCTTTTGCTTCATCAATGCGAGCCATCATTCGCGCTTGCGCATCTTTATCTAGAGTGCGAACTGGCGAAGCATCCAGAGCATCAACATCGTCTGGTGTTGGTAGAGGTAAACTTTTGTTTGCGTATTCGCCGCCGATTCCAATAACATGAGCAACTGTGCGCACACCCAACGCCTGGTGCAAAAACGCATCAGCTACAGCACCTAAAGCCACACGGGAAGCTGTTTCCCTAGCGCTCGAACGCTCCAAAACCTCGCGAGAATCACTAAAACCGTACTTACGCATGCCTGTTAAATCTGCGTGCCCTGGGCGAGGCCTAGAAAGCGGCGAGTTGCGGCCTTCTTTTGGCAAATCATGGTCTAGCGGATCTGCGCTCATCACTTCCACCCACTTTGGCCACTCGCTATTTGCGATTTCTATAGCAATTGGCGATCCAAGAGTAACACCGTGGCGAACGCCTGTAAGCAAACGCACTTTGTCTTGCTCAAACTTCATTCTCGCGCCGCGACCGTACCCAAGCCGCCTGCGTGCAAGAGCAGAAACAATGTCTGCGCTAGTAATCTTAACTCCTGCTGGCATGCCTTCAATCATTGCCACCAGCGCTTCACCATGCGACTCCCCTGCCGTTTGCCATCTAAGCATGCCTTCTCCAATCGCGTTGTGCGTTATATTTATTGTTATACTTCTTGCACTTAATACTGTTCTTTATTTTAAATCAATACTCGATTCTAAATCTGTATTCTACTAACCACTAAGTATTGCTAACAATCCACGTAATCAATCGCAAAATCTGGCAAACTTTTCTAGAAACCACTATCTTTATTTGGTATTGTGTGATTCCTTGTTTGCTGTTGCGCGACTTCCTATTTAGTATTGCGCGAGGTTTGAGTATTTCTCTCCTCGCAGGCGCGCCAACCTGCCGGAGCGCTTAAAGCGTAGCGCGCGAAGGCAATTTGGCGCGCTGAGCAGCTCAAGGCAGAAGCACTGCTTCTGCGCTGCGAAGACGTGAGCGCGCTTAGACCGCGCGAACGAAACATCTCATTCATGGCGAAAAATCTCGAATCTCCACCTTACTTATCACTATAGAATTGCAGCAAAAGTTCAAAGCATAACAGCGATGAGCGCAGATACAGCTAGAACAGGCACGAACGGGATTTTATTTTGCACATTTTTAGACTTAACGCGGAAAAATCGCCAGCAGACTCTAGAGCAGATTTTCCACACTAAAATCCAAATTAATCCAAATATTCCGACTGATGCAAACCAGTAGATTATGCAATCAAATCCAAATAGCGCCAAAGCTTGAGCGATCATAGAAGCGCATGTAACATCGCCAAATCCAAGTGCTCCGCGCACGCAAAGTTTTTGCACCAAAACATAGATTGCAAAAACTGATACTGCACAAAGCCATCCGCGCAAAAGAAAATTAACATTATGAAAAGTAATCAGCGAAAAAATAAGGTTTGCTGCAGATTGTGTAAAAGCAGCTAGTACAACCCAAAGTCTAGGCACAATGCGGCTTGTTAAATCCGTTGCGCACAATGCAATCATGCATATAAGCGTTGGCGTTGTAAATAAACACGAGATAATAAACTGACTCATTTGATTATGCTAAATGCGCAAAAACTGCGAACGCAACAAATTATGCTCAATGTGGTTAAAGGCTTTTTGTAATTACGCAAATACGCAAAGTGAAGTAGAGAATCTCGGTGATGAAAGATACGCAAAAGTCCTAAATATTCAGAAGGTTTGATGTATTTCTCTACGAGCAATAAAAGAGGAGCGTAGCGACGGGATTTGCGAGGAGAGAAATACTCAAACCTCGCACAACGCTAAATAGGAAAGCGCACTACGCTTTAAGCGAAAAGGCAGGTCCTGTCGTTAGCGCGGTCTAAGCGCGCTAACGTCTTCGCTTGCGTTGAAAGCACACTGTGCTTTCAACCTTAAGCAAGCTCAGCGCTACGAATTGCCTTTTCGCGCTACGCTCTAAGCGAAAAGGCAGGTCGTAGCGCTAGTTGGCGTTTTCGTTGGAACGCTTATACTCGTCGCGAATCTTTAAGAAATCGTCGTAGTTATCCGCAAACTTAGTTTCGCCAGTCTTTAAGTTAGTAGTAACAAAATAAATCCATGGACCATTCGCTGGATTAAGAGCCGCCAAAATCGCGTTATCTCCAGGAATGCTTATAGGAGTAGGCGTCAACCCCTTGTGAATCCTAGTGTTGTACGGGTTGCTTGCATCGTCTAGCTGCGATTGCGTAAGGTTAATCGCCTTAATCCCAATTCCGTACGCAACCGTAGTATCCATTCCCAAAGGCATGTCTTTAGCTAAACGATTTAAGATTACGCGCGAAACTTTGCCGTAGTATTCACGATTATTGACTTCTGCTTCTGCAATGGAAGCAATTTTAAGAACTTTTTGACGCAAATCACCCCTAGGAACGCCTAGAGAATCAAGCTTTTTAATGCGCTCATCTACCATTTTTGCCAGTATCTTGCTAGCTGATTTAATGGCTTTTACGTTGTAAACTCCAGGCTCCAACCATCCTTCAAAGCTTCCGCCAGCTTCTGGCGGCAAAATCCCCTCGCCGTCCGCTTTTTGAATAGCGTTAAATTGAGCAATGTCAATTCCCGAGATTTGTGCAGCCTTGCGAATAACCTCCGTTGCGCGCTCCCCTGCTTTAACGTCTAGGAATCCGCCCGCCTTGCTTTGATTGGAAAGAATTTCCACTACGTCCATTGAATTCATGTGTTTTTTAAGCGCGTAAATTCCTGGGTACAAAATCTTGTTATTTGCTGCAACAATGTTAGAAAAAGTGGATTGCGACTTTACAACCTGCGCCTTAACAAGGTTATTTCCCACTTCTACAGCTCCTTGGCCTGGTTCAATCGTAAATTCAACGAATCCACTTCCAGGACCTGGCCAGTCTTCCATTATTGACGACTGACTATTGTTTCTTACATAAACCGCAACGCGATATAAGCCGTATCCAACAACAAATAGCAACGCAAAAACTAGCGTAAGAATAAATGCGATTATGCGATTCCGCTTGTTTCTGCGATTTTTACGCGCAGTTCTTGCTTTTCGCGATTTTGGCGGAACAGGAGGATTGGATGAATTGTGACTCCATTTAGCGTTTTGATTGAAAAAATCGTCTATATTCTCACTCATTAAACGCTTCCTTTCTGATGGAGTTACTTTGCGAGTCACTTTGCGAGTCGCCTTTTACATTTTTGCAAGCATTTCTGTAATCGTCAATCGCAGATTGCAAAATCAACACTGCCGATTGCTGATCAACCATTGGACGATGCTTTTTAGTGGAAAAATCAGCATCTAACAATTGCCTATGGGCAGTAACTGTTGTTAGTCGTTCGTCGTTAAAAACGATTTCTGGAATAAAATCAAGCGACCAATCGCCATAATCAAAAAGCGATTTAATGCGCTTGGCTAAATTAGCACCCCATCTGCGCGCTTTTTTAGCAGACTTTCCTTCGGATCCATCTAACTGTAAGGGCAAACCAACTACGACTCGGCTCACACTATTGTCTTCTATAACGTTAATAACGTCTTCAATCGCATTAAATGAGTCGCCATAAGCTTGAATATTACCTATTGGGTGCGCAAAACTCAGCTCAGGGTCGGACTTAGAAAGTCCAACCCTGGCATCTCCTAAATCAACGCCAAGCCAAATCATACGAAAACTCTAACTTATTAATTCGGCTCGAGTGTTAAACATCTTAAACATTCAACCTTTTGACTATAGCTTCAAAACTTCGGCTTTCACGGCCTCGAGTGCTTCATCAATCTTAGAAGCATCCGCACCGCCACCTTGAGCAAAGTCTGGCTTGCCGCCGCCACCGCCGCCAAGCACCTTGGAAGCTGTACGCACCAAGTCGCCAGCCTTAGCGCCAGCCGAGCGAGCTGCATCGTTAGTAGCAACAGCAACCATTGGCTTATCGCTCTCGTTTACACCGCACAAAGCTACAACTACTGGCGCATCTTCGCCCAAGCGAGAACGAACGTCAAGAACAGTCTTGCGCAAAGCGTCGAAGGAACCGAAGTTTCCAACATTCTTTACAGCAAGCTTAATCTTTGAGCTGCTTTGCTTAGCTGCATCAACTAATTCTGGAACAGCCTCATTAAGCTGGGATTCGTAAACAGAAGCAAGCTTGCGATCGGAATCCTTCATCTTGTTAAGCAAAGACTCTAAGCGCTCAGCCAATTCGTCTGGACGCGCATTAACCATGTCTGCAAGTTGCGCAACCAAAGCATGCTCGCGAGCGCCATATTGGTACGCTTCTTCGCCGCAAAGCGCGTCGATTCTGCGCACACCAGAGCCAATAGAAGACTCAGAAAGGATTGTAACCATGCCAATCTTGCCAGTGCTCTTAGCGTGAGTACCGCCGCAAAGCTCGCGGCTCCAGCCATCGCCAATCTCTACAACGCGAACAATATCGCCATACTTTTCGCCGAACAAGTGCATTGCGCCAAGCTTAAAAGCGTCGTCAATTGGCATTTCCTTTGGAACAACTTGCAAGTCTTCGCGAATACGCTCGTTTACGCGAGCTTCTACGCGCAACAATGCGTCTTTATCAACAGCCTTTGGCCATTGGAAGTCAAAGCGCAGACGGTCTGGATCAACCACGGAACCGCGCTGAGTTGCCTGTGGGCCAAGCTCCTCACGCAAAGCCTTGTGAAGAGTGTGTGTAGCAGTGTGGCTTCTAGCCAAAGCAGCTCTACGAACCTGGTCAATATTTGTGTTTACAGGAGCGCCAACGCTAAGAGTTCCTTCGGTAAGTCGGCAGCTGTGAACAATCAAATCCTTGATTGGTCGCTGAACATCGTCAACTTCCAGAATCGCGCCGTCATCGGAAATAATCTCGCCCTGATCAGCAATCTGGCCACCGCGCTCAGCGTAGAATGGCGTGCGATCAAGAATAACTTCAACGTTTGCAGGAGCGCTAACGCTTTTAACGGAGCCTTTACCTGCTTCAACAATTGCCAAAACGTTTGAACGGCTGGAGAAGTCTGTGTAACCGAGGAAGTCGATTGGCTTTTCGAGTGCCTTCTTAATGTCGTCGTAAACGCTAACGTCCACATTGTGACGCTTCTTCAAAGCATCCGCGCGAGCGCGACCTTTCTGCTCGCTCATAAGCTCGCGGAACTTAGCTTCATCAACCTTAACACCCTGCTCAGCAGCCATCTCTAGAGTCAACTCAATTGGGAAGCCGTAAGTATCGTGCAAAGTAAATGCGTCGGAGCCACCAACAATAGGGTCATCCTTGTGTTCCTTCTTGGCTTTTTCAACAGCCAAGTCAAGAATAGTCGTGCCCTTTTCTAGAGTGCGGCGGAATGCATCTTCCTCACCGTATGCAGCTTCGCTAACCTCGTGGAAAGTGTTGTTAAGCTCTGGGTAGCTTGGCTCCATAGCGCCCTTAGAAACTGGGAACAAGGTTGGCAAAACTGGGTCTTGCACGCCAAGCATGCGCATTGCGCGAACAGTTCTGCGAAGAAGACGGCGAAGCACGTATCCGCGGCCAACGTTGCTTGGACGCACGCCATCGCTCATAATCATCAACGCGGAACGCACGTGATCTGCTACAACGCGGAAACGAACATCCGCATCGGCATTGCTGCCGTACTTTACGCCGCTAAGCTTTTCTGCAGCTTCAATAACTGGGTAAACTTCGTCAGTCTCGTAAATGTTTTCCTTGCCTTGCATAAGGTAAGCCAAACGCTCCAAACCAGCGCCTGTATCAATATTCTTTTGATCAAGCTCACCAACAATGTGCAAATCAGTCTTAGACTTTACGTTGTCTACCTGGAAGTTCTCAAAAACCAAATCCCAAATCTCAATAAAACGAGATTCGTCGGCAGCAGGACCGCCATCCTTACCGTATTCTGGGCCACGATCCACGTAAATCTCGGAGCATGGGCCGCCAGGGCCAGGGCCACCAGTAGTCCAGAAGTTATCTTCCATGCCAAAAACTTGCATGTGCTCTGGGTCGAAGCCCTCATTCTTCCAAATTGCGCGAGCTTCGTCGTCATCTGTATAAGTAGTTACCCAAAGTTTTTCTGGGTCAAAACCGTAGCCGCCCTTATCTTGCGGAGTTGTTAAAAGCTCCCAAGCGTAGTGGATTGCTTCTTCCTTAAAATAATCACCAAAGCTAAAGTTTCCAACCATTTGGAAGAAGGTGCCATGACGAGTTGTTTTACCAACTTCGTCAATATCGAGCGTACGCACGCACTTTTGGTTAGACGTCATTCTGCGAGAAGGAGGCGTTTGCTCTCCTAAAAGATAAGGTATGAATGGAACCATGCCTGCAATCGTGAAAAGCGTCGTTGGATTTGGAGAAATCAGCGATGCAGAAGGCACGACCATATGTCCATGATTACCAAAATAGTCAAGATAACGCTTTGCAATTTCTGCTGTGCGCATGGGTACGAACTCCTTTTTTATTTATCAGACTTAGTATAAGACTACTTAGTAACTACTTAGTATAAGACTTATTTGTAAACGAATCGTCACGCTTATCAGCATACTTACTAGCATACTTAGAGTTAATCTGCGACTCGTGGGCTTTTCTGCTGGAATTAAAATCATTGTACAAAGACAAAATCGTGCTTAAAGTAAGATTTTTTGGATCTTTATCGAAGAAGAAATTCCTAGCGTTTTGTGGTAACTTTTCCTTAACGTACGCGCGAGCTTTTGTAACAGACATAACTCCCATTACAAAACCGATGCAAATCCAAAATAAACGCTTAAACATCACTCCCCCTTAGGCGTAAACGACTCGCCAGAATTTGCCGCATGCCTAGCGGAAGATTCTGCAGCATCCGTTGGAACAGTAGCCTTATTAAAGAACGCATTAAAAGTGTCTTTAAGCGCATAGCAAGCAGATGCAATTTTAACAACTGGCTTTCCAAGAAAAGCGCCATACAAATCCGTAAGAGCGCCAACATTTGTAGCTGTAGTGCGAGCAGCATCTGTAACGGCATTAACGTCTTCAAGGGTTTTGTTCACTTGTTTTACTGTGGTAACAGATTCGTCGATAGCAGGTAAAGCGTGTTCACCCGATTCCTTAACAGTTTGAGAAATCTGATTGAACATTTTACCCAGCCGAATAAGCGGATAAATCATAAATCCCGAAAGCACCGCAAACGAAATCGCTGCAATAAGAGCAGCAATGTCTCCAACGCTCATCGTAACCTCTTTCCTGCTGTTTTACACACGACTACCCACGCAATGTATTAAAAGATTAACGAAGAGTCAAGACTCTTTTTGTAAATTTAGCGAACATTTTTTGCGCAAACTAATCGCATTTACTCGTTATATCCCTTAATTGTTATAGCTTGATCAATTGGCTCTGCCGTGTTGAAATCAAGGCGAGTTACACTTCCATTTTGCGGGCGCTCACTCAAATCGTAGCCAACAGGGGCAAAACGATGCATAAGACTTAAAAGCGTGTTTCCGTGGGAGATTTGCAAAACGTTGTCTCCATCTTTTAACGCTGGATTGCTTGAGATTATTTTGAAACCACCTTCAACGCGCTTCCAATACTCAATATCTGACTCCGCATCGTGGAATGGGTCGGACTCTTTAAGCATGTCTCGAGTTGCAGCAAGACCAAATTTTTCAACGATTTCGTTATACGTTTTTGCTCCGTGAGGCGCGCCTGCAGCCCACCAAGCCATATTCATATCTTGGCCTTCAAAATAGCCGTAGCATTGCTCACGAAAATGCATATCGCTTACAAGATGCGGACGAATATGCGTATGCTTTTCGTTTTCGCTTAAAATACGCTCAGCTGTGATTTGCGCACGAGTTGTATCGGAGCAATATGCGGCAGCAAAAACAACGTTCTTAAGCTTTTGAGCTGCTAAATCGGCGTCTTTGAGCCCTTTTTGAGTTAGTGGAGAATTGCTCCATCCTTGCAAGCGATTGTAGCAATTAAACATGGTTTGGCCATGACGAACTAAATAAAGATGCAACAACATAACTTAATCATCTCACTTTTTAAGTAAAACGTGTAACAATCAGAGCAATCAAGACTGACTAAACAAATTAAGACAAGACTAATCACAACTAATCACAACTAATCACGACTAATCAAGTCAGACTAATCCAAGTCAACATCTCCTAATTCTTGGAATCTGCTTGCAATCAACTCTGGAGTAGTATCGGAAATCCAAGATGCCATCCCTGCTTCCGACCCAGCCAAATACTTGATTTTATTAGCATCTCGCATAAACGAGAAGAATTGCAAATTAAGGCGATAATGCGAGCGGCGAGAATCATGCACAGGGGCTTGATGCCACGCTGCAACGTAAGGCAAATCAACGAATTCGCTGGAATTTGCATCACTCGCGCCAGAAGATAAGTCGAAAGCAGCCGAACTTGCAAACGATTTAGCGCTCGAATCGCCTGCGTTTGAAGACGATAATCCAAAGAACTTATTAGCACGCTTAAGAAGTGTTATGTAGATTTGCGCCAAATCCCAACGCTCTTGGTCGTCAAGCTGATCCAAAGTAAGAACGTCTCTAACAGGAGCAACATGCACCTCTAGCGGCCATCGAGCAGCAGCTGGAACATACGCAACCCAACTGTGATTATGCATAATCACACGCTTTTTAGCTTCAATCTCTGAATTCATCAAATCCTTAAGAAGATTGCTGCCAGTGCGCTCAAAATAAGCCTCAGTGTGGCGCAACTCCTGCTCTAACCTAGGAGCAATAAACGGATACGCGTAAATCTGACCATGAGGATGATGCAAAGTTACGCCGATTTGACTGCCGTGATTTTCAAACGGATAAATTTGCTCAATTCCTTCGATTTGGCTAATTTCTGCGGTTCTAAACGCCCACGCTTCAACAATCGTGCGCATGCGCAAAACAGAAAGATTAGCTGGAAGCATATTCTCGTTTGAACTAAAGCAAATCACTTCGCATCGACCAGCTGCAGGAGCCTGCTTCCACAATGGATTTCCGTCAACGTATGTTGTTGTATTTGGCACGCCTGCAACCTGAGCCATAGCTGGATAGCGGTTTTCAAAAACAACAACGTCATAGTCTTCGTCTGGAATTTCGCCATCTTGATACTCGCATTGCGCTTTTCTGCCAGCAAATGGGTCGATTCTTGATGGCGCAGAACCTTCTGCAGAATCCGCAGAATCATGATTATTTGAATCCTCACCAAGAATCGCAGCTGGCCGCTTTGCCCACAACCTAGACATAGGAATCCAGTCTCCTGTAAGCGGATCTTGGCGCATTTGCGGAACTTCGCTAGGAACTTCGTTGCCTTCGCTATCAACATGCGAAGTAAAACGATACGCCAACTTTCTAGGGTCAATCAGTTCCCTTGTTTTGTGGCCGCTAACGTATTCTGGATTGTCATCTATGTAGAAAAAGTCGCGCCCGTCGGAAAGTTTTGTTGCTGTAATGCGCATATGCTCGCGCGCGTAAGTTCCAGGGCGATACAACTTATACGGATACTCGCCGCCAAAATCGCGAATCGGAGATTGCGTTGCGTGCGGCGGCTCTTGCGGCGTAATACCACTTAAAACCGCAGGTACTGCAGGCATTTGCTGAGTTACATACAACGAATCGCGCACATCGGCAGCAGCTTCTCCTTCGGCTTGAGCTACAAGGCTACTAAGCGAAGAATCCCCAACACCCGTGCTTGTAATCTTGCTCATAACCGTTTCGTTTGCGCCGCTAGCTTTGTTTCTAGCACGAATCGCGTTAACGTCTATTGCATCAAAAGCATCTGTGTCTTCTAGACTTTTTTCGACTTCTCGTTCATCTGCCTTCTTATGCACAGAAGCATCATCAATCTCGAATCCTGCAGCAGCACCACCTTCAAAGCCGCCGCCTGGGCCTGCAAATCCAGCCGTAGTTGGAATATTATGCAACCCGTCAATCTTTTTAGGCTCTACCACAAGACCACCCCTTCAAAAGTGTTATTGTTTAGCGCGTCTTTTGCGTGTTTGTTGATTGCGCATGCGGCAAGTTGTTGTGCTTTTAGCGCATTCGCTTTGGTATTTTGTTGAGACATCTTTGACTCCATCGTCTCTTCTACTCTCTAGTCTTCTTTTTATTGCGTATTCTGTTTTACTTGTATTTTGTATCTTCTTTTATTCTTTTGTATATTCTTTTATATCTTAATAACACGCTTTAGACGCTTAGTTATCTATTATATATTTTCTGATTCAACACTCGCACAATGTTATATTTTGTAACATAACGGGTATTGTTGTAATGATTATATGTGATTTTGTTTTATTATTAAAGTGTTTTGTTGCATAATGTTCGGCTGCTTGCGACCTTTCCCTAACAAAAGTTAATGCTCACCAACACGTAACCAGCTTTTAGCATAACTCAGATTGCTTTTTATACAAACGCACTACAAGGCAGGTCGTGTCGTTCACACGGATTAGCCGTGCGAACGTCTTCGCTTGCGTTGAAAGCACACCGTGCTTTCAACCTTAAGCAAGCTCAGCGCGCCAAATTGCCTTCGCGCGCTACGCTTTAAGCGCTACGGCAGGTTGGCGCGCAAGTGCGGTAGAGATTCGAGATTTTTCGCAGCGGATGAAGCGAACCTCAGCATCTTTGATGGTGATTCGCTGAAGCAGCAAGAAAAATCGAGAATCTCGGTGATGAAAGATACGCAAAAGTTCTAGACATTCAGAAGGTTTGATGTATTTCTATACGAGCAATAAAAGAGGAGCGTAGCGACGGGATTTGCGAGGAGAGAAATACTCAAACCTCGCGCAATACCAAGTAAGGAAGCTCGCGCGCTACGCTCTAAGCGAAAAGGCAGGTCGGAGCGCAAGTAAAACGCATTGACCCCCACTATGCAATGCACAGCAGGGGTCAAGCGGTATGTCCTTAAGAATGAAATCCAGAATTTAGCGAGCGTAGTACTCGACGACGTACTGGATGTTGACTTCAACTGGAATCTGATCGACTTCCGGCTTACGAGTCAAAGTAGCCTTCAAAGAGGCAAGATTCACATCGAGGTAACCAGGAACTGCTGGCAAAACGTCACGATGAACGCCTTCCGCAGCCATCTGGAATGGCACCATTGTCTGGCTCTTAGCGCGAACCTGAATGGTCTGGCCTGGCTTAACACGGTAGGATGGGCGATCAACAAGATTGCCATCTACCAAGATGTGACGATGCACAACAAACTGGCGAGCCTGAGCGGTTGTACGAGCAAAACCTGCGCGCAAAACCAAAGCGTCAAGACGGGTTTCCAAATCGGTGAGCATTGCGTCACCAGTCTGACCTGCAGTGTGCGTACCCTTTTCGTAAGCTGCACGAAGCTGCTTCTCGGAAAGACCGTACTGAGCGCGAAGACGCTGCTTCTCGCGAAGACGTACTGCGTAATCGGACTCGGTACGACGACGAGTGCGACCGTGCTCACCTGGAGCATATGGACGCTTCTCGAAAATACGCTGAGCCTTTGGGGTCAAAGCGATGCCGAGGGCGCGAGAAAGACGCACCTGACGGCGAGAACGCTGAATATTAGTCATTACTAATCCTTTATTCTGTCGTTATCTGAACGGAACGTGAACCAAACTTTTACGATTATTCACGCTGAGCCGGCCTCTCCAGTGCTTCTTCGTGCAAACACACGAACGCGAAAGCATTAAAACGCTTAAATAACGCCATAATTCTTGCGCGCCGACCCACTGATGGGCTAAGGCTCCAGATAATGCCTACGAAAAATAGGCATCGTTCCCTATACTACTCCGCGCCGTAGAATACGAGATTGCAGTGCGCGACGACCTGCCTTTCGCTACTTATGTAGTGCGTTTGTATCGCGACACGCCGTAAACTGGGTACAATCGCACTACGGTTTTGTGTGTTTGTGTAGTGCGTTTGTATCAAAAAACACGGAAATTCGGTACAATCGCACTACAAGAAATCGAGAATCTCGGTGATTAAAACGCGCAACAAAGCTCAGTCAAAGCGCGCGCGAAGCACGCCAGAGTCCATTGTGTAAACACAGTCAGCGCTTGCAGCAACAGATTCATCGTGAGTCACAACTAAAACAGCCGCGCCAGAAGCCGCACAATCGCGCAGCAAAGACACAACAGTTTGAGTGTTTTGCGAATCCAAATCGCCAGTAGGCTCGTCCAAAATCAACAAACGCGGCTTGTTAATCAAAGCGCGCGCAATCATAACGCGACGCATTTCTCCGCCAGAAAGCTCGCGCGGATAGCAATGCGCAAGATCGTCCACGTTAAGTCGCTTAAGCAAATCCATAGCGCGTAAAGTCAAACTAGCGTAATCATTCAGCTCAAGTTTTTGCGCTGAATCGTCTACTCGCTTAGAAGATGCGCGCGCAATCATAACAGGCAAAATAACGTTATCTAGCACATTCAAATTAGCAAGAAGCGTTTGCGATTGCGTAACAAAACCAATGTTTTTTGCGCGAATCGCAGAAGTTTGCTCGTCGCTTATAGAAGGCATCGAAATATTGCATCCAAAAATCGTAATGCTTCCACGAGTAGGCTTTAGAAGCCCTGCAATCATGTTTAATAGAGTTGACTTTCCATTTCCAGACTTGCCCACAATCGCCGCAAAGTCGCCAGCTTTAAGCGAAAAATCAACATTGTCTACAGCAATAAACTTGCGATTTTTGCGCTTAAATTCGCGAGTAACATTTTTAAGATTTACGACTAAATCGCCTAAGCCTAAATCACCTAAGCCTAAATCGTTGCCAATTACTTTTTTCGCCATCTCACTCGCCACTTTACTCGCCATCTCTTAAAGTCAAATACGCTTCCCTGCTTGCGATTCGCCCAACAATAATCGCAGAAGTTACCAAAACACTAGCGAGCGAAAACGCTACAGAAATCGCAGCAAGCGCGCACACAAGCCAAACATTCGACTCCAAATATGGCAATTGCAACTGACTAGAAATCGCAATATTGTATGGGAACAAAATAAGCGAAGCAAACGCAACACCAATCACGCCGCCTACAACGCCAATCACAGCCGATTCACGCGAAATCATGCCAAAAAGCATGCGCTTATTTGCGCCCAAAATCCTCAATGAAGCAAATTCCCTTTTGCGCTCAGATGTAGAAGCCGCAAAAACGCACACAAGAATTAACACGCCCACAGCCCAAAACGCAAAAACGCCAAGGAAAATCGCCTTGTTTAGCACCTCTAAGCTCTTTTTAGTCTGCTCGGTAATTCCGCCTGGAAAAACCATTCCAAGGCTTTTAATTCCGCTAGTTTTACGAATATTTTCCGCAACATTTTGCGCGCTAAAACCCTTACGCACTTTTACAAGAACCGCACTAACAGCCTTGCGTGCATATTTTGCAGGAATCGCAGTGTGACCAACCTTAGACGAATATTTAACAACCGCTGGAATCGTATCTCTGTTTACAAACACCGAATTGTCTAAGCTAGTGCCCGTTTTAGCAAGTTGAGCAACAATCGGCCATTAGTGCCCATACAAGCGAACCGTATTTTGGTAAGACACAAGCACGTTTGCGCCTGCAATCATCTGCCCTTTTTTAAGCTCGCTTTTGTGTTGCGAATAAATCCATGGCGCAATTACAAAGTCACTAGCAGGGTCAAAACCTATGATTTGCAACTTTTCCGCGCAACATCCAGCAGATAAAGAAGATATGTAAGTTTGTACGCTTGCTTTTTCAACGCCTTTTGACTTTCGCACAAAATCCTCAATATTATTCGTAAAATAAAACGTGCTAGATCCGCCATTAGTAAGCAACGCTTCCGCACGATTGTAAGTATTTTGCGGAATCACCATAATATCCGCGCCAAGGCGAGCGCGCATGCTGTTTAGGCCGTTTGAAAGATTTAGGGAGATTAGCGAGCCGCCAAAAAACACTGCAGCTAAGCACGCGGAAACCACGATTAACGCGGCAGTTCTTAGCGGCTTTTGCTTTAGATTTTCTAGCGGCAATCGCTTTAATGTAATAGTTCGCATAGTAAATTACTTAGATGCGCACTAGCAAGCAGATTTAGTATCAAGATACACGCTAACGGATGCAAACACCAACGCGAGTACAGATAACACAATCAACGTTGGACGCATAACAGATGCGCAATGCATCATTGGGCTTTTGCAAACACCAATAAGGAATGTTGTAGTAGCAATCATAAACAGAGAGTTAGCGATTACAGCAATATTTAAGCCAGCGCGAACGTGTTCTTTAACAAATAGCGCAATAATGCCTAAAATCGCAATAACTACGCCAATTCCAATAGCCACGCGGCTTGTGTAGTAGCATGCCATAGGTTGCATCATCATAGGCATTTTAGCCATTTTAGCCATTTTGTGCATGCCTCCAGTTGAGCATGGTTTTGCAAATGTCAATGGCGCTATAGCAATAAGAATTCCAAACACAATTGCATGAAGCGATGCGAATAATTTGTTCTTCATAATAAATACCTCATTAAAACTAGTTATTATTTTTTAGTGTTGCTTTTTGTTTGACGCAACACGCTTTACGGCACTCACGTTTGCAAGCGCCACGCCTTTTAAATCTCGTTTATAACTACAATCGCAAAGATTCAGAACTTAATCGACTTCCCCTTGAGTCTAAAATCTTGAACATTTGCAGTTTTTACTTTTACTCTTTTTTAATTTTATTCTTCTTGCGTTTATACTTTTCTTACTCTTATATTTTTTCTTATAGCTTAATAGAAAACAAGTCTTGAATATTTTGTTTTCGTGTATATAATCATGCAATAGCTATAACAACATCACAATTAACAATCTAAAGTAATCTTCAATAAGGTTGTATTATTTTGCATACAACATCTATAAAACGAGAAATTTTACAATTTTACAATTTCTCAATCGGAGCAACTCTTAGCATAAGTCGCTTTACTCCATCCGAACCAAAGTCAACTGTAATAATTGAGTTTCTGCCCTTATCTTGTGTTTTAAGAACAGTTCCAAGACCGTAAGTGTCGTGCGAAATTTTATCACCTTCGTGGAAATCGTTGATGTTTAAGTGATTGTCTTTTTCTTGCAAACCTTGTTTTTTGTAAGACAATGACGATACTGACGATTGCAAATTTGAAGTGAATGATTGATGCTGGTATGATTCACTAGATTTTCTGGCGATGCGAGTGGTAACTTTTCCAGACTTTGAACCATACGACTTGCCGTATGAGTTGCCATACGAACTAGAGCCATACGACTTTGAACCATACGACTTGCCATAAGACTTTGAAGAACCGTATGAGCTGCCATAATGCGATTTGCTGTAGCGAGATCCGCTATAACTCGAGCCTCCGTAAGTTGTGTACGAATCGTCACCCCAACCGCCGTCGCTTCCAAAATCGTCGGAGAAATCGCCAGCAAAATCGCGGTCAAAATCTCTGCCTGCTCCCCTTAGTCCAGCTCGCATAACAGCCGCTTCTGTGCGTTTCCAGCAAATCAAATCCGCAGGAATCTCGTCCAAAAACTGACTTTGAATCATCTCCGCAGACTTTCCCCATTGAGAGCGCTCAGCTGCCCAAGTAACGTACAAAATCTTCTTAGCGCGAGTTATGCCAACGTATGCAAGACGACGCTCCTCGCAAAGCTCCTTTTGATTGTCAACACAGCGCGAATGAGGAAAAGTGCCCTGCTCCATTCCAGTCAAAAACACAACAGGATACTCCAAGCCCTTAGCTGTGTGAAGTGTCATAAGCGTAACTTTTCCAGTATCTTCGCCCTGGTCTGGAAGCTGATCCGAATCCGCAACCAAAGCAGTAGTCTCCAAAAAACCAGCAACATTAGCATCAGGCGTATTCTGCTCATACTCGGCTGCAACCGATTGCAATTGAGACAAGTTATCTACTCTAAATTCATCTTGAGGGTCCTTAGACTCTCGCAAATCCTGCAACAATCCGCTTTCGTTAAGCACGTTCTCTACAACCTTAGAAGGCTTGGAATCGTTAGCTTTCATAAAGTCAATAAGAGAAGTCATAAGATCCCTAAAACTCTTAAGCGCGTTAAAAGTTCTAGATGAAATACCAATTTGCTCCGCAATCTTATCTATTTGACTAAGAGCAGACCAAAAACTTATAGAATTTTCTTTTGCATAAGACGTAATCTGCGACTCAGCACGCGCTCCAAGACCACGCTTTGGAACGTTCAAAATTCGGCGCATATTAACATCGTCATCAGGGTTTGCAATCGATTGCAAGTAAGCAAGCGCATCTTTGACTTCGCGACGCTCATAGAACTTAGTTCCGCCAACAAGTTGATAAGGCAAGCCAGACTTAATAAGCGCATCTTCTAAGCTACGCGATTGCGAATTTGCGCGATACATAATCGCAATATCTGAGTAATTTACACCATCTTCGCTTGCCAAACGCGCGATTTCTTGAGCAACCCACGTTGCTTCGCCTTGCGCGTTATCTGCTACGTAACCGACGATTGGCGAGCCTTTGCCTAAAGATGTCCACAACTTTTTAGGCTTGCGATTAGTGTTATTAGAAATCACAGCATTTGCAGCGTCCAAAATTGTTTGCGTAGAACGATAATTCTGCTCCAACATAATTGTTGTAGCGTTTGGAAAATCCTGCTCAAAGTCTTGAATATTGCGAATATCTGCACCGCGAAAAGCGTAAATCGACTGATCGGAATCGCCAACAACCGTGATTGAGGAATGCGGAAGTTGAGAGGAATCTGAGAGTTCTGCGGAGTCTAAGGAGTCTGCGGAAACTGGTGAAACTGGCGAATAATCATTCAAACTTGCGTCATCCACGCCTGCAAGCTGGCGAATCAAAACGTATTGCGCGTGATTTGTATCTTGATACTCGTCAACCAAAATGTAGCGGAACTTTCGCCTATAATACGCGCTAACTTGCGGATTTTGGCGCAAAAGCTTAACTGTTAGCATAATCAAATCGTCAAAATCAACAGCATTCGAAACGCTAAGCCTATTTTGATATTCCGCATAAACAGCAGCGTAAAGCGCATCGGCATTGCCGGCAGCATTAAAGCTAGATGCGCCAGATACAGACGCGCCTGGCTTATAATCTGGTGCGTAATTTTTAAGATTTTCCTGCCATGTAACCAAATTATTTTTGAAATCAGATATCTTAGACAATAAAAGTTTCGGCGTAAACTTTTTAATATCGATGTTCAATTCGGAGGCAATTATTTTAACAAGACGCTCGCAATCGGAAGAATCGTAGATAGAAAAGCCCGATTTTAAGCCGATTGAATCGCCATGAGTGCGAAGAATCTTAACGCAAGCAGAGTGGAAAGTAGAGACCCACATGCTATTTGCGGCAGGTCCGATTAAGCTTGCCAGGCGCTCGCGCATCTCCGCGGCTGCCTTGTTTGTAAACGTGATTGCAAGAATTTGGCTCGGCCACGCTTTGCGATTAGCCAAAATCCACGCGATTCTGCGCGTAAGAACACGGGTTTTGCCACTGCCTGCGCCAGCTCCGATTAAAAGCGCGGGGCCAGTGTATTGGACTGCCTTGGATTGCTGGGGATTTAAGCCTTCTAACAGTGTTTGAGGGTTGATTTCGGGGAGGCTGAGGTTGGATGATGTGGATGGCTGTGCGATTGGTGTGCGCTGGAATGATTGGGCAGACTGGTTGTATTGGAAAGATTGGGCGTACTGCGCGGATTGGCTGTATTGAGTGTATTGGTTGGACTGGTTGTATTGAGTGTATTGGGCGGAGGCAGCGGAAAAATCGCCAGCCGCCGTAGAAGCAGAAACTTCGCTCGTCATATCTTCATCAATAGAAGCATCGCTAATAGGAGCATCACTAATAGGAGCATCACTAATAGGAGCATCGCTCTGCTCGTCGGTAACATCATTAATAGTTGCATCGCTCTGCTCACTGGCATCTTCTGGATTGCCAAACAAATCAAAATCGTAACCGTACTTGCTCAAAAGCCCCTCGCTCCCGTGTTCCAAATCGCAAAAATTAAACTCTAACCAATTTTAACGGACGGCAGCTAAACGCAAATCGTGCGTTTTGCGCGTCGACGATTAGTCGCGCTATTCCTGGGTTTGTTCCCTTTTTGGTCGATTTGGTAAACAAATGCGGGGAAAAAGAAACAAACTCGGGGGGGGGGAGAAACAAACTCGGGCTATACGACATACCTTCGAGCTTAAAGCGTAGCATGTAAAGTGAGTCAAAGCTGGGGGTAAGCTATACAGATACACGCCGAACACGCGGAATGCTGCGCAATTTGAAAGGAATCATCGTGCAAGAACTGGAAGAACGCATCCAAAAAGAAGGCATTGTTAAGCCAGGAAATGTTTTGAAAGTCGACGCATTCCTTAATCACCAATGTGATTGCGCGCTTTTTGACGCAATGGGAGCCGCGTGGGCGCAGCATTTTCAAAACACGCAAATCAACAAAATCCTAACAATCGAGTCTTCGGGAATCGGAATCGCGTGCGTTGCTGCGCGTCATTTTGGCAACATTCCAGTGGTTTTTGCAAAGAAAGCGCAATCAATCAACTTGGATGGCGATCAATACGTATCTACCGTATTCTCGTTTACAAAGCAGCGCGAATTCCCTGTGATAGTGTCTAGAAAATATTTGAGCGCAAACGACCACGTTTTGATTTTGGACGATTTTTTGGCCAATGGCAAGGCTTTACAAGGGTTGATTGACATTTGCAATCACGCTGGGGCCACGGTTGCTGGCATTGGTATTGCGATTGAAAAAGGCTTCCAAGGCGGCGGAGATGCGTTGCGCGAAGCCGGATATGACTTGGATTCGCTGGCGATTGTGGACGCAATGGATCCTAGCGATGGGTCAATCACCTTCCGCCAAGCCTAGTCGATGTAATTGTGCGCAAATTGTGAAAAAATTAAACATAATTCTTCACAAATCGCAATTTTGCGTAAAAATACGATAAAGTAGTTCGGTTAGTGTTTGAAGCCTATCACACTAAATGTGCTAGTTTTCAACATGCAATTTTTGATAATTTTCAATAAGATAGCTTGATCGATATGGCTTTAATCGGCTAGTTTTCAACTGATTGGCGGCTAAACGTATGAGTGATGTTGTGATTGTAAGCGCAGCGCGCACACCAATAGGAAAATTCGGAGGCGCGTTGAAGTCTCTCACATCTGTTGAGTTAGGCACAATCGCAGCAAAAGCCGCCATTGAACGCGCAGGAATCAGCCCAAAATCCGTAGATCAAGCGATTTTTGGAAACGTACTTCAAGCAGGTAGCGGTCAAAACGTTGCGCGTCAAATCGCGCTTAGATCGGGACTTGATGAGTCAAGTTGCGCAATGACAATCAACGAAGTTTGTGGGTCTGGTCTTAAAGCCATTCGCCTTGCACAAGCTGCGATTTGCATGGGAGATGCGCAAGTCGTAGTTGCTGGTGGCACGGAAAGCATGAGCAACGTGCCGTTTTACGCGCAAAACGTGCGATTTGGTGGACTTCGCTACGGAAACAGCGCGCTGGTTGATGGCCTGAAAAAAGACGGACTTTGTGATGCTTTTACTGGCAAAGAAATGGGAGTTACCGCGGAAAACGTGGCTGCGAAGTTTGGCATAACGCGCGAGCAGCAAGACGCTTTTGCACTAAAATCCCACAAGAAAGCCGTTTTTGCGCAAAATAACGGCGATTTTGATGCGGAGATTGCGCCTGTACAGCTTGCGGACGGAACTATTATTAGCCGCGATGAGCATCCGCGCGCAAACACATCTATGGAGAAATTGGCTAAGCTTAAAACGTTGTTTGAGGCGGATTTTGGAACGCGCGAAACTTGTGGAATGAGTGGAGCGAACTGTGGTTTGAGTGAGGCGGATTCTGGCAGTCGCGAAGCTGATGGAATGAGCGAGGCGGATTTTGGCGAAAAACACTCTCCTACTGTAACCGCTGGAAACGCAAGCGGCATCAACGACGGAGCTGCAGCACTCGTCTTAATGAGCAAAGACTACGCAATCACGCACGGAATCGACTATTTGGCAGAAATCGTGGGATTTGCCGAGGGCGGAATTAGCCCAGATCTTATGGGATACGCGCCAAAACACGTTATGGAGCGCATGCTAAAAAACACGGGCTACACCGTTGAAAACATTGACCTTTTTGAGATTAACGAAGCGTTTGCTGCGCAAAGCATAGCCGTGTGCCAGCAGCTGAACATAAGCGAAAGCAAGCTGAACGTAAGAGGCGGCGCGATTGCGCTCGGGCATCCTTTGGGAGCTAGCGGAGCCAGGATTTTAACAACACTTCTTTACGCACTTAAAGACAATCACATGCAAAACGGCGTTGCGGCGCTGTGCGTGGGAGGCGGAATTGGAGTGAGCATGCAAGTTAGGATGCGAAAGTAGAAGTAGTAGCAGCAATGCGATGCGTGCGTGTTACGTTAGGCTTTTTGCGACTGGCGATGTTGCGACTGGAGAGTGTGTGTTGCGACACGCGCGGAGTAAGTCGCAGAACACATACGGAGTATTACGTATGCGAACGATACTGCTTACGGAGCGTTATGACACGCGCGGTTGCTGGCGACTTTGCGGATGCTGGCGATTCGTCTATTACTGACGACTTGAAAATAGCGTAAAGTAACGTAAAAGCAACATTGCAAAAGTGAAAAATCGTAAAAATGAAAATCGTGAAAATAGCGCAAAAATAGCGTCAAAAAATGGAGAAACATGGCAGCTTTTCGAGAATTAAGCGTAGAACAGCGCATAAAAACGCTGGAATCAGAGTGCGCGCTTAGCGGCGATTTTGCGCAACTTCTGCTCACGCAACTCGCGCAAAGTGGTGAAGCAAACATTCCTGCAAGCGTTGCAAACAGCATGATCGAAAACCAAATCGGGCGATTCAGCCTGCCAGTAGGCGTTGTGCGCGGCCTAAAAGTAAACGGCGTTATGCGAAACGTGCTGATGGCCACTGAAGAGCCGTCCGTGATCGCTGCTGCATGCAACGGTGCAAAAATCGCGTCGAAAAGCCTAGAAAACGGCGTTGTAGCACACAGCGAGCATTACGTTACGCGCGCGCAAATCGTTTTTGAAGACGCGGACGGAAGCATAGCCAAAAAACTAGATAGCATAATGCGCGACGAGTCAAAACGCACGGCGATTAGTGAGGTTGCGCGCTCCGCGCACCCATCAATATACCAACGCGGCGGCGGATTAGAACGCGCACAGGCGGCGGCGTTAACAGGCTTCGCCAAGCTAACACTAGACATAAACGCGTGCGATGCAATGGGGGCAAACATTGCAAACACCATTGGCGAAGCTGTTAAAACCCAGCTTGAGAGCTGGGTTGGGCGCAAGGCGCTGGTGGCAATTCTTGCCAACTCCAGCCGCGCGGCAACAGTCGCCGAAGTACGCATACCCGTAGAAGCGCTTGTGTCTAGCGCAAAAACTGCCGCGGCTGGAGATGCCGACGGCATGCGCCTTGCGCGCCGCATCGCCGCCTTAAGCTCCCTGGCCTCCGTAGACGCGGAGCGCGCTGCAACCCACAACAAAGGAATCCTAAACGGAATAGTGGCTGCAGCACTCGCGTCTGGCAACGACACGCGCGCATTGCAAGCCGCCGCGCACGAATGGGCCGCAAAATCAGGCCGCTACATGCCTCTTTCAACGTGGACTTTACAAAATAACGACCAAATCCTTTACGGCCGCATCGAAATCCCATTGCAAATCGGCACGGTGGGCGGCGCAATCGCCTCACTCCCAATGTCAAAAGTCGCGTTGCACCTTGCTAAAGTCGAGAATGCCAACGATTTTCGCAACGTTCTAGCAGCAGTCGGACTCGTTCAAAACCTTGCTGCCCTTCGCGCTCTCGCGGGTCCTGGAATCCAGGCTGGCCACATGCGACTTCAGGCTGCAAACATCGCCATCGCTTCTGGAGCACATGGTGACGAAATCCAGAAAGTTGTGCACGCGCTTCTAAACGAAAATTCTTCCGATTTGAACACGAATTCTGCAAGAATAATTCTTGATGATTTGCGCAAGCGCAGGAACACGTAAAACCGCAAAAACGCGCGGTTAATGGCCATTTTTCCGCGGAAAATTCGGAAGCTTCCGCGCCGTAAAATTTACACCACTAAAATCACACTTAAAAAAAAACACTTAAAAAAAAAACAGGAAACTATGAGCAACACACAAAAAATACAAAGCACCACACAAAACACACCAGACACACCAGTCAACACACCGAACTCCCACAACAACACACTCAACACGCCACAAAACAACACACCAAACACGCCCCAAAATCCACCAAAAGTCGGCATCGACCGCATAACTTTCGCAACTCCAAATTGCTACCTAAGCATGCGCGACCTTGCGATCGCGCGCGGAATCGACCCGAACAAATTCATAATCGGAATCGGCCAAAGCCAGCAGGCAGTGCCGCCAAATCATCAAGACATCGTAACGCTTGGCGCTCAAGCTGCGCTGCCGCTGATGCCGTACATCGATAGCAGCCGCCTAAAAATGGTGATCGTTGGTACAGAAAGCGGCGTTGACGCCAGCAAATCCAGCGCGCTCTACATTCACAAACTGCTAAACCTTAGCGAGTGGGTGCGTTGCGTGGAAGTAAAAGAGGCGTGTTATGGCGGAACTGCTGCACTTATGATGGCTCGTGACTACGTTCTGGCACATCCTGGCGCGCAAGTTTTGGTGATTGCTGCAGACATTGCGCGCTACGGCGTTGGCACTCCTGGCGAGGTGACGCAAGGCGCTGGTGCTGTGGCGATGCTTGTAAGCGAGAATCCGCGCGTGTTGCAAATCAACGATGACAGCATTGTAAAATCGGCGGAAATCCAGGATTTTTGGCGGCCTGTATATCAAAGCACAGCTTTGGCGCGCGGAAAGTTTTCAACCGAGCAATACATTCGCATGTTTTGCGACGTCTGGCAGCGATACAGTGCGGAAAACGCCTGCAATTTCAACGATTTTGAGGCGATTTGCTTCCATCTTCCGTACACAAAAATGGGACTTAAGGCGCTTCGAGCTGGGCTGGAGGAAAATTCGGGCGCGCCGCACGCATGTGATGGCGTGTTGCACGCAAATGACGGCGTGTCTATCACAAGCGATACTAGCGAACGTCTTCTTGCGCGATACCAAGACAGCACACAATACAGTCGCAGAATCGGAAATATTTACACTGGTTCACTCTATTTAGGCTTAATTTCTTTACTTGATTACGATTATTTTAGGAATTCTTGCGATTCATCAGAGTCTGCTGGCGATTCATCAACGGTTGCTGGCGATTCGTCTGCGGTTGCTTGCGATTCGCCCTCCGCAACGCACACAAACGAATCACCGATGCGCCCGTCTCCCCTACTCCCAGGTCAAAAAATCGGCTTATTCTCTTACGGTTCAGGCGCTGTAGCAGAATTCTTTAGCGCAACACTTGTTCCAGGATGGCGAAGCGCGCTGTTTTCCAATCAGCACATAAAAACATTAAACAATCGCACGCAATTAAGCGTTTCGCAATACGAGGAGATGTTTAACAGCGCGGCGCCTTATTCTCCGCAAGATTTCGCCAGCAGCCAAGAGAATCGAAGTGGCGCGCGATTCGTGCTTGACTCCATCACATCTCAAGAGCGCAACTATCGTTCTATCTAGCTGTAGTGTGATTGTACCGAATTTCAGCGTTTTTTAATACAAACGCACTACATAAGTAGCGCAAGGCAGATCATCGTTCGCGCAGATTAGCTGCGCTCACGTCTTCGCAGCGCAGAAGCAGTGCTTCTGTTTTGAGCGGCTCAGCGAATCGAAGTGCATTCGCGCGCTACGCTATTCCTCGCGGCTATTAGTAGCCGCTCGGCTGATTTGGCACATAAAGTCCACTGGACTTTATGTGCCAAATCACGCTTTGAATGAGCTTGAAATGCGTTATGCAATTTCAAGCTCAGTCAAAGCGCCTTTCGCGCTACGCTCTAAGCAAAAAAGGCAGGTCGTCGCGAAAACACGACAACACATAAGTATAGAGCTACAATGCACGCAATCGTAATTGTTCAGCCAAGATAGAACGATCAATCTTGCCTTCAACAACACTTTGAATCCACTGATATAACACATTATCGAATGGGTTTAGGCTGTCCTCAATATCAAGCAGAATTCCATTATTCCTAAGCAAAGCCACACAAGTTAACACCGTTGTGCGCTTATTAGCATCAGGAAAAATGTGATCTTTAGATAGATGAGTAGCAAAATCTGCGATCTGGTCAAAAATATCCGTATAATCATGTCGCTCAGCTGGAGATTTATCGAAAATGATCGCAAATGTAGAATACAAAACATTTTCAACACTGCCCTGAACTTCTTGCTTAGTAGTAGAAAGTCCTTGACCATTGTCAACAATATCTCGCTGAACAGAACACACTATTCCAGCAAAAGCAATAATCTGCTCATCATTCCAAACGAGAGTATCATACTTGCTCATGCATCACCAAGAATACGTAAAGTATTAGGATACTGTTTTTTCACAGCATCTACAGCACTGATAAACGTATTTTGCATAGTAGGATACGAAGCTATATCAGATGATTGAAGAATATCGTTAACTAAAATCGGTTTTTTCTGTGCAGAATCGTATACGTTATGCCATGCGCCACCAAGGCGATGCGCATAGTTTACTAAATCGAACGCGCTCATCCAACCATATTTTTCAACAACAGACTCTACAATCTGCGAAGCATACTGACTTGTTTCATGATTAGGCGCATGAGTAATGCGATTGCGACCAAATTGCTTAAACGCGTTATATACACTAGGTTCTACAGGACCATATTCCCACGCTTGAATCTCATCAGTAAATAAAGGTTGACTAGGATTATTACGTAAAGCCTCAACTTGCGCAAAATATACGAGCTTGTTTAAAGCGAGATTGGTTAATGTTAACGTCTTGCCATGCTTTTCAATGAAGATTGCTGCTATATCTAATGCTTTCATGTTCAATCTCCTTTCAACATATACAAGTATGTAAAAAGTCGCTAACACTTAACTTTTAATAGAATTCTAAAGGCGGATGAGGCGAGATTCGAACTCGCGGTAGGTTTCCCTACAACGGTTTTCAAGACCGTCTCCTTAGACCGCTCGGACACCCATCCATGTGTGCTAGTCGCACTATAAGCACGCAAAGCACACAAGCGTATATTTTACCATAATCCCTAGGAAAAAACGCGCAGGCTCCGCACCTAGTCGCGTCTATTCCCCAGTAACTCTAGCAAGTACACAAACATGTTGATGAAGTCCAAATAAAGATTAAACGCGCAAATAATCGAAACGCGCTTAATCATTTCTGGCTGATTAGCATACGCTTCAAAAATCGCACGAGTTTTTTGTGCATCGTAAGCCGTAAGACCTGCAAAAATCAACACCGCAATCGCAGCAATAAATCGCATAGTTCCAGCGCTTGGAGCAACAAACATAAGAATTACCTGGCTTACGCACAGCACCAACAAAGCCACCATAAGAATTGGGCCAGCCTTAAGCATATTCACTTTTGTAGTAAGCGCAAGCATTGTAAGACACAGGAAGAATCCAGCAGTTAAAGCCAAAACCATTGCAATAGAGCCTAGGCTAAACACAGTAAAGATCGTGCTAAGTGTAAAGCCTGTAAGTGCCGCATACGCATAAAAAAGCGCGCGAGCTGCCACAACACTCATTTTCATAACGCGCATTCCAAGCACAACAGCAAGCACCACTTGCGCAATAATAATGCCGAAGAAACCAAACCTACCCGTAGCATACAAGTAAGAGTAAAGCGCACCCGTACTTTGTGTAAACATTGCAACAAGCGTTGTGACGATTAGTCCAACGGTCATTTCTGCGTAAACTCGACGCACGCTCACGCGCTCAGCATGCTCGCGCACATAAGTAGCTTGCGAGTCTACAATTGTTGGGTTTTGCGCAAAATCGCCAGCATAATTGCCATTAAAATTTCCAAAATCTCCCATATATCCTCCTAAATTCTTATTAAGTATCTAATTATAGTACATTTGTACGACTATGCGTGTCGTGCTACAAAAAGCGGAAATAGCGTTCACGCGCTCTAAGAGCGAAGGCAGGTCGTCGCGTATTAGATTGCTACGACTCAGGCGCATCCTCCACGCGCGGCGCACCATTAATATCGCGATGAATCCCCTGCATTTGCGCCTCAATGGCCTGCAAATTCTGCGCACACTCAAGCAGCGTCTTGGAATGCTCCGCCAACTTTGCGTCTGGCAAATCCGCCTTATAACGCAGCGCGTGCTCCAAGCTCGCCCAATAATCCATTGCAATTGTGCGGAATTGCACCTCCACAGGCGTGTAATGCGCGCCCGACGACAAAAACACTGGCACAGCGTAAATCACGTGCAAACTGCGGTACCCATTCGGCTTTGGGTTTTTAATGTAATCCTTAACCTGCAGCACCTGAATATCCGTTTGCTTGGAAAGGTATTGCGCAACCGCGTACACGTCGTCGCGATAGTTGCAAATCACGCGGATTCCAGCCACGTCGAAGAGGTTGTCGCGAATCGAACGCGTTGATATGCTTAGGTTTCTGCGGCGCAGCTTCTCAAAAATCGAGTGCACGGATTTTAGTCGCCGCTCCATGTGATGCACGGGGTTGTGCGAAAATCGCACTTGAAACTCGCCGTCCAAAATCTCCAGCTTGGTGCTGATTTCGTACATCGCGCCTTCGTAAACTTGCATCATGTTTACGAATTCGTCCATTTGATCGGGCGGAAGATGCGGCGTTTCGCTTTTTATAGGTGATTTTTGCGCGGACTTTTCGTCGGCGGTTGCTTGCGACTTTTCCGCGGCTGATGTAGCGGCGTCTGACGCCCCACCATCGCCAGCCCCTTGCAAGCTGGCGTAAAGTTCGGCCAAATTTAAACGATTATGACGATCAAGTATCACGTCTTTTTATTTTACTCGCAATTTTGCTATAAGTCTGATAATCGCCTGGGAATATGCGCGACGACCTGCCTTCGCGCTTAAAGCGTAGCGCGCGAAGGCAATTCGGAGCGCTGAGCCGCTCAAGGCAGAAGCACTGCTTCTGCGCGGCGAAGACGTGAGCGCGGCTAATCCGCGCGAACGATGTGACGCACTTTCTAGCTCTAAACAGCGTGTTGGACTACAAAATCGGAAAATAGCGCTAGCATCACTCTAAGCGAAAAAGCAGGTCGTCGCGCAAACGTATAAACTTATATATAGGTATCATCAAGTCAAAATTAGCAATTATTTGCGCACAAGGAGGGAAAAATGGCAATTAGTGCAACAGCTGCAAATCCAGCGAAATCTGCGAAATATGCAGAAATCTCAAAAAGCACAAAAAGCACAAAGCTGACCTACCCTCCTACTCTAACCCCGTTAGTCGTTCAAAAACTTTGTGCTCCAATTGCACGCAAGCTCGGCGTAAAATCACTGTATCTATTCGGATCTGTTGCGCAAGGAACCGCCAATCGCAACTCAGACGTGGATTTTATATACGAGATGCAAGACGAATCGAACTTAGAACGCGAAACCTCGCGAATTGTGCGCAAACAAGAGCTAATGCGATCACTCGCCGATTGCTTGGGCAGAAAAATCGACCTAGTTAACAAAAGTTACGTAACTCAGCCGTTAGCGGACGAAGATGCGGAAATTCAGCGAAGAGCGTTCGTAACAACGATTAACACAAAACCAATATTCCAAATTGTGTGAATCGCGCTTAGAGCTTAAAGCGCAGCCGCAATCGAAATACACATAATAAAAACAGCAAGGCAAACATGAGCAAATCCAACAAAACAAACGACATGGTTCACGTTGCAGCAATACGAAAATATTTACGCGCAGCAGAAAAATTTATAACCAATGTAAACTTTGACGAATTCACTCAAGACGAAGAAAAACAATACGCAGTTGCACATGCAATTGAACAGGCTGGCGAGAATGTGAAAAAACTCTCAACATCATTCCGCAAAAACGTTAACAACGTTGAATGGAGAGAAATAGCTGGCATGCGCGACTGCATAGTTCATAATTATGAAGGAATGGACTTAGAAATCTTATATTTTTCAGTTAAACAGGATTCTAAAAAAGTTATTGAAATACTCACGGAATATATCGATAAAAATAAAGAATTCTATGATGATGATTTGGTTGATTTTACACGAGTAAATAAGCCAATAGACTAGACGGATTAGCTGCGAAAATATTATGTAATAAATACAAATAGTTATGGAATGTGATAGAATTAACACACCTGTGTAGGTTGCTCCTACACGTGATTTCATTGAGCTCTTGTTCATTTTGGACAAGAGCTCAGTTGCTTTATTCACATTTGCAACTCAAAAGCTACAAACTCGGGAAATAGAGCGCACATCACTTCTTACGTAACTTAATCTCGCCGCGCCCAATCCACAGTATGTGCTTGCCGCGAATATCCCACTTGCGCCGCCTCTTACCAGCCGCCGCCGTAATCATCATGGAAAGAATCGCCGCCGAGAATATCATCGCTATAACAAACAGCGTCATCCAAAGCGGCCACTGCACATGGTCTTCTGGCGCCGCAACAGGGTCTGGCAGCACGCGATACCCCGTAACCAGCAGCCTATGCGAGTTAATTCCGTACGGCGTGCACGTAAGCAGCGTTGCCAAATCGCGCCCAGGCTCGCGCTGCAGCAGGCTTATATCGTGCGGATCCACCACGTTTATGCGGAACACCTTGTATCGCAAGGTCTCACCTTGCACGTCTAGGTAAAAGTAGTCGCCCTTTTTAAGCTCGGTTAGCGAGTCGAACATGGTTGCGTTCGGCAAGCCCGTATGCGCGGTGATCACGGTGTGTCGCCCCTTGCCGCCCACTGGCAAATCCGTGCCGTACAAGTGCCCCGCGCCTCGCGCCAGCGTCTCTTGCAGCGTGCCGTGGTAAATCGGCAGCTTTACGCCAATCTTCGGAATTTTTACAATGCCAATAATGCCCATCGGCTCCTCAAGCGTTTTAAGGTAGCACTTATAGCCAGGCGTGTTGACTATACTTTCCTGACCGTCGCCGCCGTACGGGTCTCGCGTGAGCATGTCTTTGCGCGTTGCGTTGTAGCGCTTTGCGTCGCGAATGTGCGCGCGCCGCACGTCGCCAGCCTGGTCGTGGTTGTATTTATCGTACGCGGTGGAAATCTCCTTGGAAACGTGATTGTTCCACAGCGTTGAGCACACAGGGTAGCTAAAGCACAAAATGCCTGCAAGAACCAGCGCAATCGGCTCTAGAATGCGCATCAGCGCGCTTTTCTTTTTAGTTATTTTTTTAGTTGTTTTTTTAGTTTTAAGTGTATTTTGGTTTATTTTTTTGTTTATATTTTGGCTTGAGATTGAGCGTGGAGTTTGCTCTTCGGCTGCTTGCGACTTTTCCGCTAGCAAACCACTCGCACCAGCCACACTGCTCGTGCCAGCCACATTGGAGGTACGCTTCGCCTTATTCTTAAACAATTTAGCAACCGCGCGCTCGCTTAACGAGTGACACCAATTGCTAATATCGGCTAGCTTCATAACTCCTCCAAGCTCAAGCTATTGAATTAAATAACTCCGCACTTTGTACCAAATTTGACCCAAATCACGTACAAACTCGGGAAAGATTAGAGCACTTTGTACCAGAACACGCCAGCGTAGAAACAAAATGCTCAACGCATTTTGTTTTAAGCGCTGCAGCGTGTCTTCTGGTACAAAGTGCCTAAATCTTTTGCATGATTAAACCAAACGCCACCTAATCCAGCGTTGGCTAATCACACACAATCACGCAGCCTGCTGCTCTTCTTCCTTCTTGCGATTCTTAAGGAATACGAACATACCAGAGCCAACAAGACCGAGGCCAATAAGCGCAAAGATAATCACGCCAGCAGCACCAGTTTCTGGAAGGTTAAACCAGCGCTTGTTACCTTCGCCACCGTTTGGAAGATCCTTGAATTCATAAACAAATGTAGAGGTCTTAGTGTTATAACCTTCACCACTATTATTTGCAGTAACTTCCTCAACCTTTGGAGACAAAGCAAAGCCTTCTGGAGCATCGGTTTCCACAATGTAGAACTTCTCTCCAGCCTTAACTTCAAAAGCATCAGTCAAACCAGTGTCAGCAGTGCCATTTGTTGCGCCTGCAAGGCCATTAGCAATAGTGGTACCAGTTGTATAGCCCTTAGTAGCCTTGTTCTTGCAGTTAGACTCAGCACGAGTCTTATCCGCTGCGCAACTATCTGCATCAGCCTTCTTAGCAAAGACAGCAAACTTAGCATCCTTAAGCACCTTAGAAGTATCGGTTCCATCAACCTTCTTAATCTGGAACTTAACAAGCGTTACCTTTGTGTCTGGATCAGGGTTTGGAGGATTAACTGGGTCTGGAGTCGTACCATTCTTGCCGTGGCCTGGCTGATATCCGTACTTGTTGTAGAAGCCAGTATTGTCAGTAGGAGCATTTGCAGCAAGCTTGAACACAAGCTTAACGCTTACCTTTGGAAGCTTAGTTTTGTCCGTTTGATAAGCAGTCTTGATGTCTGTAGCAATGTCATCAAGACCACCGTCAGTAAACGTTACCTTAATGCGAACACGTCCATTTTCTGGACCATTTGCTTTAGAAGCTTCATACTTTTCAACACTAACCGTGTATTTACTTGAATCAATCGTAGTACTGCCAATCTTGACTTCCTTAACCAACGCCTTAGCATTTTCGGTCGTTAAATCACCAGTCACACCATCATACGCGTTAGTTAACGCATCATCCCACACAGCAAAGCCTTGCAAATCTTCCTTGGTGTAATTTTCAGGGCTGGTTTCACTTGTTGTAGTAACATCCGTAGTAATGGTGTATGGAATCTCATCGCCAGCGCCAACAGTGCCAGTGGTGTCAACCTTCTTCTGGATAGCATCCTTAGTGGACTTGTTCTTTGGCTCTACGTTTACATTGTATGTGTAAGTGTTATCCTTGCTGCTCTTCTCGCGAGTAACTTGCGGAATAGTCATGAAGAATGGCTTAGAAAGAACAGCATATCCAGGCGCAGCCTTGGTTTCTTCAACCTTGTAAAGGCCGATAGCAAGGTTCTCGAACTTTGCTTCGCCTTTGACAGTGCCAGTTTCGCCACTACCAGTTTCTTTCTTTGTACCAGGATTTTCAAGAGTGAGATTAGCCTCAGACTCTTTGCCGCTGTTCACTTTTTCAACGATTCCAGCAACCTTCATCCAGTCGTCGTACTTTGTAAGATCAATATCTTGATTATTAATCTTAGTTACCTTTTTAACGGTGAATTCTGCACCAGCAACTTTGTCTTTCTTTTCCTGACTTCCATCAGCTTTCAGTGCATACTTGTACTTGGTGATGGTAATGGTGCCTTTTTTCTGGGCAGCAGTATTACCAAGGTCCCATGGAGCCTTTTCTGGAGTATCAGCCGCCCAAGCGGAGCTGCCAGCAACCACGGCGCCAGCAACGCACAGCGTGCCAGCCATCGCGAGCGAGGCCACCGCGGCCACGCACTGCTTTGTTATCTTATTCATAATTTCTCCTTGTTTGTTTTGTTCTTGCGAACACTTTGAGAGATATATGTTATGTTTTGTGTTTATATTAACTAGTTTCGTCAACCAACTTCCGCCAATCGCAGCTTGCAACCAGCATTCGCCAGTTAAGCCAACTTGCAATCAACTTGCACTAGCTAATCTGTTTAGTTATCATTTTCAGTTTTGATTGAGCACAATCATGTGCCCAAACCCTCCCGCAGGTTTTACGCTGCAGAAAATATCTTCATCAGCATCGCCACCTTTCGGTTATCCACCATTCGATGCGCAGCATTACGCCGCCACACCACTCGGCAGTTTTGTAGATAAAATCTTTAATCAGTGTCTTACGCAGCAACGCCTCAAGCATCGCGCGCCCCCACTTCGTCTGGTCAAGGAAGAACCCAGCCGCCATAGCGCCCGTGCCAATCACGCACACCACGCTCATCAGCATGTTCCAGTTCACGCGATCTTCCCCACCTGTCTTCGGCCAGTTAAATGGCTCCACCACGTGTATTTTGAACGATATGCGATCCCAGTCAATAGACTGCCTTACCTCAGGGAGTCTTACACTCCACATATTAGTTGTTGAATAAGCACCAGTATTCGGAGACATACCATTATTAACAACTGTATTAAAAGCATCAAGCGCTTTATCTTTCAGTGCAAAAACAACGCAAGCATATGTTCCAGGCTCTTTCGGAGCACCTTCGATTTCTTCTTCCCTTCGAGCAGTTGCGCTTTCCACGCTTCCAGATTGAGTATTATTAGCATTCAGTAATCCATACAAAACATGGTCAACGGAACAGCTTCCATTTTCTCTACAATCTTTCTGCTGAGCTTCTGTTGCAAAAGTCCATTCAGGAGTATTTTCTCCATAATCATGCCCCAAGTGCATGTTCAGAGTATCCTTAAGTCCAGGACTCCACTTATCCGTTTGGTCTTTTGAGCACATCATACGCAGATGAATTTTGCCCTTATCTTTAACACTCCACGCTTGCACAAATGGATTTCTAATAAGACCAATACTGCTCATAACAGTAAGGGCATTACTACTATTAAGTACGCTGTCAGTATCTTTAGATTTAGTTAGACTCATTCGCAAATCGTTACCGCGATATCCCAAATCAGTTACTTTAACTGGAGCATACACTGGATTCATAGTATTAGTTGCATTATCATTATGCTTAAACTGGTTATTGCCAGCATCTGGATCTTCTGATGTAGAACCATCTGGATAATGCACAACAACATGTGTCTTATAATGGTCTTTTGGCGTGACAGTTACGTCTGGATGGAATGTAACATTACCATACCTAGCGCCTGCACCTATTCCAGTATCATTACCATTGTGATTAAGCGGATTGTTATTATCTCTAGGAGCATTACTATCCTTCTGACCATTCTTCCAGAATGACCAGTCATATGCTTCATCAGATGAAACTCCAGAAATAGCGTCATCCTTCTTCAACTCAAACCACGTACCATCAGGGAACGATTCACTGTCTGAAATCGCTTGATACGCGAGCGATTTAGTATTCACATTACCCCCAGTAGGCTTCTTGTTCTTTGGCAAACCAGACTGCACTTCCTTACCAGCCTGCACAGACACCTTGTCGTACACTGGATTGTAGTTGTGAGCTTGAGTGTGAATGTGGATTGGTATTGTGCGAGACTCATAATCGACACCTTTTTTAGCCTTAACAATGTTATTGCCACTGCCACTAAGATTCCACTGGAAATCTTTCAAAGGATCAGTATTATTTTTGCTTGCATCTTTGTTAAGTTTTCTTACAGCACTGTCAAAGTTAGCACGCAAATTATTAGTATCCTTAGGGAACTGCTTCTCTTTAATCGCATACACTACGCACTCAAAGTCGCCAGTTTCCTTTGCAGTACCCTTAATCCATGCGCGAGTGCGATCAGTAGTCTCTCTTGAGTTACCGTTAGAAATATAGTCATCATATAAATGATTAACTTCACATTCATTGCTATTTTCTTCGCACTTTTTCTGCTTGTTAGGATCTTCAGTATGCTCCCACTTTTCTACATTTTGCATAGTAATTCCAGCAATGCCACCAGATTGATAATGAGACTTGGTGCCATCTGGATTATTCCTATAGCAAATAGTGCGCAAGTTAATTATACCAGGCTTATACTGAGACCATGAATCAATCCAGCGACCTTTACCATTATTAACTGTAAGTTCCTCGTTCTTACTAAGGTTAATCGTAGGATCATTCCAATTACCGCCACCTTCACGATCACTTACATTCAGGTGTAGATTATTAGCATCTTCATCATGAGAACGAAGTACGTTAACTGAAGCAAAAACTGGCTTACCGTTATTGCCAGAGTCTGGATCTTCCGATGTAGAACCATCTGGATAATGCACAACAACAGGAGTTTGATCTGGATTATTCTCACTTGTAGCGGGGAACCACTTGTGCGGTCGGAATGTTACTTTACCAAATAATCCATCTTTGCTTTTAGCCGAATTATTATTATCAGTATTATTTTGCCCATCTTCAAAGAACGAATAACTCAATGGAGGTTTATGAGCATATCCTCTATATATCTTAAACTCAAACCAAGTACCTTCAGGAAGTTCTCCTTCCTGAACCTCACTTTGATTAAGCGTTGCTCCATTAACATTACGAGCACTCTTTGGATGTTCAGATGTTTTCTTAGTACCAGCCTCCATAGTAATGGTCTTATACTCAGGGTTGTAGTAGTGAGCGTCACTATGAACGTGAATTGGGAATGTTACAGAGTCCCAATCCACATGTCTTTGAGTACTATTCTGAGGATTTGTTTTATCTTGCTTATCTGTTAAGACTCCTTTAACAACATCTTCAAACTTACGGTCACCAGGGTTCTTTATAAAGCCCTTTACAGCCGTATCAAACTTTTGTTGTAATTCACCATTTTTTTCATTGTATTTAAGTTCTTTAATAGCGTACACAGTGCACACAAAGTCGCCATTATCTTTCACTTTGCCGTGCAGCCATCCCCAAGTGCGAGCAGTAGTATCATTCTCATTACCATATAAGTAATGTTTCGTATCACACTGTTTTTTATCTTTACAATCCTTTTTTTGCTGCTCTGTAGCTATCTTCCATTGAGAAGTCTTACCATCAATAGCATTGACCAAATCACCATCGTAGACATTTTTTCTACCTGCAAGCTTCAAACCGTTTATACCATCAAGCTCATAGCTTTCAGGTTCACCAGTTTGTCTATTCTTTTTGTAGCAGAGCATACGCTGGTAAATAGTTCCTTGTTTTTTGCTTGACCAAGAATCAAAGAACATTGGTTTAGTATCATTATTGCCATCGCCTAACGTTTCACCCTTACGGAAACGCACGCCATTTTTATCATTATCTTTAATAAGTCGTCCGCCATGAGTTTTACTATCATAAACTCTCAACTTCAAATCATCATCTGCAACTTCTGCAAGAGTTACAGAGACAGGAGCGTAAATCGGCTTTCCAAGATTACCAGAATCAGAATCTTCCGACGTGGAGCCATCTGGATAATGCACAATTACAGGAACTAAATAATCTTTTGGTCTTGTAGTCTTTTCTGGTTTAAACGTAATCTTTCCATACCTTTTATCAGTAGTTTTATCGTTTGCCTCATCACTACCATTTTTCCTATTGCTCTGATCTCCTTCAAAATTCGACCAAACAGGCTTTTCTCTAGAATCATTATGCTTAGAATACTTTCTAAGCTCAAACCATGTGCCTTTTGGCAAATATGTTCCGTCCGGCACTAAATCCTTTTGGCTTTGATCATTAGCTGCAACATCATTGGCACCAGTTTGGCTTACTGGAGCAGCATTCATTACACCTTTTGGATTACCAGCTTGTACACTTACCTTCGTATACTGCGGGTTATAATAATGCGCGTCAGAGTGAACCTTAATTGGCACAATTCTAGATGTATAATCAAGACCTTCTCTTAGACCCTTGAAAGTATCTGCATTAATGATATTAGTAGTAGAACCGTCTGAGCTTTAAATCTTGGAATTGTTTTTCTTTGCTTCTTCAAATCTGTTCAAAGCATTAGGTTTCAAAGCATAGACGGTACACTGATAATTGCCAACCTTTAGTGGTTTTCCTTTAATACGACCACGCGTACGCTCCATGGTATTGCCGGTGCTATCAAATAATTTGTTTGCTGCACAGCCCCGACCATTTCGACACTTTTCTTGTTCCTCATCAGTAGCATGAGGCCAAGGCTCATCACCTTCTATTTTTATGCCATTAATACCGTTAAGATGATACTTCAAATTAAAAGGATCCGTAGTTTCAGCACACACAGAACGAATACTAATATCTCCAGGCTCCTGTACAGACCAAGAATCTATCCACGGTTGTGGAGTAACATCGCGATTCTTGCGGAATACGAATCCATTGGTATAGTCAATCTCTTGACCATTTTGGTTCTTATGAATATGAAGCTGCAAGTCACCTGATTTAGAATCATCTCTAGTGACCATTACAGGGGCATTAACTGTATTACCCTTATTACCAGAATCAGGATCCTTTGAAGTTGAGCCATCAGGATAATACACAACTACAGGTCTATTTTCAGGCTGATTAGGTTTAGAAGCAGGAATCCACTTATTTGGGTGGAAGGTAACAACACCAGTGGACTCATTCTTAATCTTTGCCCATGTTGGTGGCTTCTGATAATTATTATAAGTTTCTGCTATGAACCTAGTGCCAGATGGGAATGCTTTGCCTCCCCTATCCCTAGGAGAATTAGAATCTTTACCTTCACCAGCTTTTACTGTAGTAGTGTCGTAGTATGGATTATACTGTGAGGCTTGTGAAACTACATGAATGTCAACACCCTTTATTTTAACAATTGAATTGTTTATTTTACAATTGTTTGGTCTAGGGTCAGGATAGTTTATTTGAACATTAAAATGTATAGTTTTACCTCTATCAGAAGCCTTAGGACTATACTTAACCTCGCCTGTTTTTGGATTAATAAATGCTTCACCAGGTTTCATATTATTAGGATTATTAACTCTTGTAACACCATCAGGAAGTTCTTCTTTAGTACCGAAACTGGTCTTTTTAAAAGTAAATTCTATTCCAGCATCAGTTGGAATTATCTCAGACGTAGTTCTGATCCCTTGATTTGGCATGTCCTTGTAATATTTAAAATCGCCGGAATATGAATTGCCAACCCACTCACCAGTGTTGATATACGGCTTTACGGAAGTAACTTTACCGTAAACAGCATCATTTTTAGACTTCTTTGGGAATTGGATGTCATCATTATTTTTAGGATTTAAACCAAACTTAAACTCTTCCAAGTCTGGTATGCCGTCACCATCGTGATCATAGGGACCAAAAACTGTAAACTTGTGCTTATCTCCTGTGTAGGAAATCCAACCTGCCATAAAAGGTAAGTTATAAGGATCAACGCCATCTTTAACTTCTGCAGTAACAATCCAGCGAATAGAATCTGCATCGTTATCTTGTTCCCAAGATTTAAATAATCTACCAAAATTACCAGCTCGACGCCATGTATCGACTTCACATGTTGCATCTGTACCTAAACCACATCGTTCAATAGAGTCTTTCCAGAAACTATCATAATCAGGATCACCCGGTATGCGCGTAGAATTACTAAAAACATTATTAAAATCGCTTGGTACTTGATCTTTGCCTCGTAATTCCCACGCAAACTTGTTGCCACCAATACCGAGAATAGCTTTTGTACGATATCTCGTAATTCTTATGGTATTATCCTTGATGTTTTTTGGCAAAATAAGATAAAAATCAGGTCTACCACTATACGCATGTTGAAAATTGTCAGAAGTACACACTGCATTTGGATTTTCTATTTTTTTAATTCTGCATCCATTTGCGTTAAAAAGAACATTCCAAGTAATAGTTGTCGTTTTCTTTCCATTAACGGTTACCGTATTTACATCTGGCGGCTGAACATCGAAATACCTATATACATCCCAACTCGCAACAGAGTTAGGAGAAATATATCCATTACCAATGTAATCCCAACTAACATTAGCTGCATTAGCTTCTTTTACCGGCGGCACTATGAGCATGGTTACTATGGTGGCGGCGGCTACGAACATTGCAAAGAGCGCGCGGCGAAGAGTGTGAGATGGGCGTGCTGCGCGAGCGATGGTGACGCTGCCGGAAGTAGCTGCGCTGCTGGAAGTGACTGCATTGTCGAAAGAAGTGCTGGCAGTGCCGAAAGTATTGGCATTGGTGGAAGAAATAACTGCGGTGCTGGAAGTACGAATGGCGTCGTTAGCGCTGGTCTTACGCCAGACCAAAGCGCGCGACGCAAGACGACCCACGCGTGATGCGAATCCACGGAACTTTGCTGGTAACATTTTCTCGCCTTCCTAGTCCTCAACTGCTGAACAAGCCGCAGTATATCCCAAATTCCAACTCTCTAATCTTTAAGACTTCACGTACTCAACCTGCATACGATGCCAATGCTCAGCGTACTAAAACCTTGTACGCACATACTGCAAATGCCATAGACAGAGCTAACCACAGGTAGTCAGTATAACATACCTGTATGACCTATATGCAAGCATGGTTGCCGAAAAGCCTCTAATATTTATACCCCCCCCCCCCATGAATGATTTCAAGCAAAACACGTGTTATATTCGTGCATATAAAAAATTTCTATAATTCACGAATATCGCTAAAAAATCTACTGTAAAACGCATTTATAATGAATAATTTCCGACGCTAAAACGACGAAATCGCGTCTTCGGCGTGTCTAAAAACCGACCACTTTCCCAACACAAAGTACTACATGTTGTTATGGCGCATGCATCGCACCGCTATATGCAGTGCTGGTATATGCTGTGTGTGCTGTGTGCTTCGCTGCTGTATCCCATGTGAGATTCGTCACTATATGCCATGCTGCTATATATATTGTGCAGCGCGAAAGCAGGCCGTCGCGTCAGAAAGAAAATCCGGCAGAAACTGTGCAGCTGTGTAAAGTTTATGTCGCGAGCGGAATACGCAAGAAAATCATCAATAATTGCTTGCATAATTAATGATATTTACGTTACATTGTATAGAATTATTGTATACTTATATGAGAGTATGAGAAAAGTACAAAATTCAACATAGACATAGGAATCCAAAATGACTACAGCAACAACAGATATAGTAAACGTAAACTTTCGAGCAAAGAAAGAAGACAAACTCAACGCGGAACGAGTTTGCAAGGAGCTCGGAATCTCTATGAGCGCCGCGCTGAACGTGTTTATTAAAACTATTGGTCGCGAAAAGAGGATACCGTTAGATTTTTCGCTAGACCCGTTTTACGAACCGTCAAATCAAGCATATTTGAAATCGCAGATTGACGGCGTGAGAAATGGAACCATCAAGCTCGAAGAGCACAATTTCAAAGGCCACTACGACGATAAATAACGCGGAGACACAAATAACACGAAGACGCAAATAACACGGAAGGCAGCACTACGATTAGCTTAATTAGGCGGCAGATTCTGCCAGAGTTTATACCAGTTGGAGCGCGGATTGTGGTGCGAACGTACAAAATTGCACAATTAGGCTGCGGCGAAAGATTGCAAAACGCTGGCAGCGCGCAAGCAAACAATGACAGTGCTAAAACAGACGACGCCAACACGCAAAAAATCGAATACCACGACGCGATTGGTCACGTAATCAGCTGGGACGGAGCAACATTGCACCTTATGCGCGACGCAGCAGCAAACGGAAGCCGACCCGAGCAAGAAATGTTCATCAACGCGCGCGCAATCGTAAGACTAAAGCCAATACCCGAGCGCAAACATCGCAGCTAATATGCGCAAGGCATGTAGTGCGATTGTACTGAATCTCGGTGCATTTTAATACAAACACACTACATAAGTAGCGCAAGGCAGGTCGTGTCGTTCGCGCGGTCTAAGCGCGCGAACGATTCGACGCACTTTGTAGCTCTAATTAGCATTTTGAGCAAAAAATTACGCAACCACGCCGTTAGAAATAAGCTCGCGCGCAACCTCGCGATACTCCTTAGCAGTCTTATGCTCAGGAGCAAAAATCGTAATCGGAACCGCCGCGACAGTGGAATCTGGTAACTTAATCGAACGCGAAATCACAGAATGCAAAACGCGCCCCTGGAAAGCCTCGTAAATCCTTTGCAAAACCTCTTCGCTGTGCAAAGTGCGCGTAAACATGGTAACGAGCACGCCAAACACTTGCAAATCTGGGTTAATTCTGTGCTGCACTTTTTCAATCGACTGCATAAGCAGCGCCACGCCTCTAAGTGCAAAGAACTCCGCAGCAACAGGAATAATCACACCATCCGCCGCCGTAAGCGCGTTGACGGTAAGCAAGCCAAGCGAAGGCTGGCAGTCAATAATAATAACGTCGTATTCGTTACGAACCTTGCGCAACACTCCAGCCAAAATCTGCTCGCGACCAACCTCGGTAACAAGCTGAACCTCGGCTGCCGAAAGATCAATGTTTGCAGGCATAACATCAATGTTTTCTGTGGCAGTGTGGCGAATCACATCGTGCACGTCTACAGAAGAATCAAAAAGCGCCGTGTAAACAGTGTTATCAAGCGCGTTCGCATTAATCCCAAGCCCCACCGTTGCAGCGCCTTGCGGATCGAAGTCAACAATTAAAACGCGCCTACCGTATTGACTCAGCGCACCAGCGATATTGATGGAGCTGGTAGTTTTACCAACGCCACCCTTCTGGTTACACATAGCAATAATGCGCGCAGGACCGTGCGTTGTAAGCGCATCTGGCGCGCGGAAAGTCTCATATTCGCGTCCAAGTAAATCAGTAGGCATAAGCTCCAGTCTATCAAAAGGTATGTTCAGTGGATTTGCGCGATGCGGCGGAGAATATCACACCTACCTTGCGCGCGGATGACTCATAACATACGCCTCCATAAGCGCGTCTGGACTTATATGCGTGTAAATTTGCGTTGTTGTAACGGATGCATGACCAAGCAGCTCCTGAACCGTGCGCACATCGGCGCCGCCCGAAATCAAATGCGTTGCAAAGGAGTGACGAAGCGTGTGCGGATGCAATTCTTTGCCGATTTTTGCCATCTTACCAGCGTGCGAAATCGCCTCCCACGCGGATTGGCGAGACAGCGATTTGCCGCGTTTGTTTAGGAAAATTATGTGAGAATTTGCGGATTTTGATGATGAGTTTACTTGCGACTTTGCGGCTGCTTGCGACTTTTGCGCGCGGCTTTCAAGAATCGGCCTAGCTTTATCTAAATAATCGCGCAACGCACTAACCGCGCACTTTCCAATCGGCACAAGCCTCTGCTTTTGCCCTTTTCCACTAAGCCGCACAACTGATTCCGCCAAATCAATGTCCTCGAATTTTAGGCCAACCGCCTCGCTAACGCGCGCGCCCGTAGCGTACAAAAATTCCACGAGCGCACGGTCTCGCAGCGAGACGGCATCTGTGCTACCAAAGCCGCCAGCAGCATCGATTACGCGCTCAACTTCGCTAATGCTGAGCACGTCCGGAAGATGTTCTGACTGCTTTGGCGCTTTGACTTCTACAGAAGGGTCGCTTGCGATTTGCGCGTTGGAAAGCATGAATTTGTTCCACTCGTGTATGCTTGCGATTCGCCGCGCAATCGTGCGAGGCCCTAACCTTTGCGCTGCCATTGCTTGTGATGACATTGCTTGTGATGACATTGCGCGCACGTATTCTTCAATATCTAGTTGCGTGATTTTGCTAACATCGTTGATTTTTCGGGCTTCGCGCAGCCAGTTCGTGTATTTTGTAAGATCCGACTCGTAAGCTTCAACGGTTTTTGGAGAAAGCCCGCGCTCCACGCTTATGTGGTTTAGAAATTGCTGGATTTTTGGGGAAAATGGCGATTCATGCGGTTGATTTGCATGCGATTGTTGCGATTGATTAGTGCTCGGTTGCTGCGGTTTCTGCGATTGGTTCGATTGGTTCATGCTCGGTTGCTGCGATTCGGTCATATGATAATTATATGCCGCTCGAATCTACCAGTTCGAGTTGCGCAAATCGCAAGTAACCACAGAATCGCTAAACGCCACGCCAACAATCTGCTCGCCACTTTGCGCGCTTTGAATCAGCTGACTTTGCCAATCACCTGGGCAATCAATCGCAAATCGAAGCTCGCGCAAATCGCCAGCTGACTCATCGCAAGCAACCGCGCGCTCCTTATACTTGTATTCGCGCCAAGAATCAGCCTTAGCAAAAAACGCGCGCTCATCGCACTCATTGCACTCATCGCTCCCCTCAAGCATCTTCTTAGCAAAACTCAACTCCGCAATAACGCTACCCAGCAAATCCGCCACATTTCGCCGATTTTCCACAACCATCGCGCGCGTGCGATTCGGGTCTGTAAGCGCCACTCGCGTCATATCTCTCCAAGAACCAGCTGACATTTGCAACGCAACATTGCGATTTTCGCTTCCACACAAAACGTTCGCCAGCGCTGTAGAAACAACGTGCGGCATGTGTGAAATCAGCGCCGCCGAAGCATCGTGTATGGAATCGTTCAACACAAGCGCGCGGTTTCCACACAGCTTAACAATCACGCGCAAAACAGCCAAAAATCGCCAAAAATCGTTGCTCTCATCAACGCTAACTGCCCAAAGCGCGCCGCGCAGCAACTCCGCGCTCGACGCCTGCCAACCAGTAAACTCGCTTCCAGCCATAGGATGCGCGCCAATGTAGCAATCGCCAAGACCTGCAGCCTTAACCTGCTCTCGCACAAGCCCTTTAACGCTGCCAACATCCGTCAAAGTTGTGCGCTGCTTGTTGATTCCGAGCGAAATCTCGCCAAGAACTTCTGGCATAGATGCAAGCGAATTGCACAAAATTAAAACATTTGGCTGCATGCGCGCAAGATCCGCAACGCTTTCAACGCAAGTGATTCCAAGGGCGCGCGCCTCTTTATACATTGTTTGATGGCGATTATACGCGTACACTTTGCAAGAGCCAGTGGCCACCAAACGCTTTGCGATTGATCCGCCAATAAGCCCAAGTCCAACAATACCAACAGAAAATTTTTGAGAAAATTCAGCATCTTCTACCATAATAATTCTCTTTCTGCATGCATTACGTTCAAAGTGCGCAAAGCCTCAACTGAAGCATCACCCGAAGCATCACCCGAAGCATCACCCGAAGCCTCAATACACACTCCACCATTAGGCAGCATCCAATCATTCATAATCGGATTATTGCGATTATTAGAAGGATACACCGCTAAAACTCGCACCCAATCACCATGTTTAACAACTTCTTGAATCATAGCTTTACACGTAGAATCCCAAGGAGCAGAATCAACAGTTGCAATAAAACTATATAAACCATCCTGACCTTTAATCGGCCTAGACATAAAAGAAGTCATATTAAGCCCATGATCGCGCACAACATCAAGCAAATTTGCTAATACTCCAGCACCTGTAGAACGCGGAATAAAAGCAATAATCGAAGAAAAAGATGAATAGCTTTCGCGCTGCATATTAACAAAACTTAAAGCCTCATCTCTAGGAGCTAGCACTAAAAACTCAGTTCGCGCGCCAGAAAAATCTTCAACAGCTTCGCTCACAATCTGCCTATTGTATAAATCAGCACAAATTTTAGGGCACAAAGCAACTTCGCCAGGGGCTAAATCCCTACAAGCAGCAGCGTTTGAGGACGCAGTTTTTTCTTTCAAACCGTGCTTTTGAGCAAACTTACGGCATTGTGCCAACGCGTGAGGGTGAGCAACAATAGTGGAACAGTTATCGATTGAATCCGACTTGCAAACAACAGCATCAAAACTTATATCAACGCCCACGCGAGCAATGCCAACCATATTTTTTGCATCAATTAATAAATCTAAATTAGGTATTACTACGCCTTCAATATTGTTTTCCCACGCAATAATACCCAAATCGTAGCAATCTTCAATTTTGCTAGCGATATTACGAATATTCTCACACGCAGTTGGAATAAGACGCGAAGCACCTAACGATTTACATTGCTCTTTAACTTTTAAAGCCGCTTGATGAGTAAAAGAACCTTCTGGCCCTAAATAACATAATTTGCGGTCACTATTACTGTTCTTATTGCTATTCATGACTATTCCTCAAACTACTTTAAGACTATATGACTGTGAGACTATAAGACTAAGACTATAAGTAAGACTACCTTACACTGATTTGGCACCACTTATTTAGCACCACTACCACTTATTTGGCGCCAGAAATAATGAAGAATTTATTAGGCATACAAAGCAAAACTACGTGAACAACAATAATGCCATAAAGCCAAAAATATCCAGCATTTTGCGCGATCCACGGAAGATTATCCACGCCAAATCCAATGGCAACTAGCACGCCATTAAACGCGCCAAAAATCCTAAACAATCCAAGCGCAATCATCCACACAACCGAGCAACACACGATTGCATGCAAAATCAAGCCAAACATGCCACAAAGCATGCGAGCAAAACACGCGCTCAAAGTAACAAGCAAAAGCGCGATTAAAAGACCGTACGGAAAGCCGTACATAGCGCCCATTCGGTGCGCAAAAGTGCCCAAAATCGCGCAAAATGCCGCCAAAACGCATAAAGCCGCACACTTGCTAGCAAATAGCAAAGAATGCGACTTTATATTAAACATCATTTTGAGGAATATTTTAAGCAATCACGCAGCGTTGTTGTTCTGCCTACGCTGCTTAGCACGCCACTTATACCATTCATCACGGCTCAAAATAATCTTGCGCACGCGAATCGACTCAGGCGTAACCTCCACGCACTCATCTTCGTTAGCAAAGTCAAGCGACTCTTCCAAGCTCATCTTAATTGGTGGCGTCAAAGTCTCAAGCACATCTGCTGTAGAAGAACGCATGTTAGTCATATGCTTAGCAAGCGTAATGTTAACATCCAACTCGTCTGGCTTATTGTTAATACCAACGATTTGACCTTCGTACACAGGGCTTTGCGGATCAACAAAGAACACGCCACGCGCCTGCAAACGCTGCATAGCATAAGGAGTTGCAACACCCTTGCGATCGCAAACCATAGAACCATTTTGACGAGTTACAATCTGACCAGCCCAAGGCGCGTAGCCTGCAGAAATAGAGCTTGCGATACCCGTTCCGCGAGTTGCAGAAAGAAGAGCCGTGCGGAAGCCAATAAGACCGCGAGAAGGAACAGTAAATTGCAAGCGAATCCAGCCAGATCCGTGATTGCTCATAGAATCCATGCGACCCTTACGATCCGCCATAAGCTGCGTAACAGTGCCCATGTATTCTTCTGGAACGTCAATCGTAGTGTTTTCCATAGGCTCGTTAATTTGGCCATCAATCGTCTTAGTAACAACTTGAGGACGGCCAACTGTAAGTTCGTAGCCTTCGCGACGCATTTGCTCCGCCAAAACTGCCAACGCCAACTCGCCACGACCCTGAACTTCCCAAGCATCTGGGCGGTCTGTTGGAAGAACCTTAATAGACACGTTACCAATAAGCTCGCGATCAAGCCTATCCTTAATCATGCGTGCCGTAAGCTTGTGATCCTTGCCTTCTGTGCCAGCAAGCGGCGAATCGTTAATGCCGAAAGTCATGGAGATAGCTGGATCGTCAACGTGAATCAATGGAAGAGGCTTTGGATCGTTCTGATCCACAATCGTCTCGCCAATCATAATGTCGTTAACGCCTGCAACTGCAACAATATCTCCAGGGCCTGCAGATGCAACAGGAGTGCGCTCCAAGCCTTGAGTGCGCAAAAGCTCGGAAACACGGAAGTTTTCAATCGAGCCGTCTACACGAGAAAGCCCGTAAGTCTTGCCCTTTTCCAAAATGCCATTGTAGATTCGCACTAAACCAAGACGACCCAAGAAGTCAGAGGAATCGATGTTTGCAACGTGCGCCTGAAGAGGTGCGCCTTCCTCGTATTCTGGTGCTGGAATATTGGAAATAATGGAGTCAAAAAGCGGCTCCAAATTATCGTTGTCTGGCAAACCGCCGTTTTCTGGCTGATTCAAGGATGCATAGCCAGCTTTTGCAGCGCAATAAATAACAGGCAAATCAAGAAGCGAATCAATATCGAGGTCGATTCCTTCTTCTACAACGTCTTGTGCAAGGCCTAGAAGCAAATCTGTAGCTTCGCTAACAACCTCGTCAATACGCGCATCTGGACGATCCGTTTTGTTAACGCACAAAATCACTGGCAGCTTTGCCTCAAGTGCCTTGCGTAGAACGAATCGAGTTTGCGGAAGTGGGCCTTCGGAAGCGTCAACAAGAAGCACAACGCCATCAACCATAGAGATGCCGCGCTCTACCTCGCCACCAAAGTCGGCGTGGCCTGGGGTATCGATTACGTTGATTGTAATTCCCTCTGGATGACCGTACTTTTCTGCGAGCGGGCCAGTGTATTGCACGGCCGTGTTCTTGGCAAGAATGGTGATGCCCTTTTCGCGCTCAAGGTCGTTGGAGTCCATTACGCGGTCTGGCACTTCTTCTCGCTCAGAGAATACGTGCGACTGCTGAAGCATGGCATTTACGAGCGTTGTTTTACCATGGTCAACGTGCGCTACGATTGCCACATTTCTAATATCACCGCGAACAGTCATTACAAACCTCTTCCGTTTTATTTAGCCAAACCTAGACGAGTTTACTCGCGGCTTTAGACACGCCGCTCATGCAATAGCAGACTCGCTTGCGCCTTCTGGCAAATACTTGTCGTATCCTTCTTCTTCCAACTCGTCTGCAAGCTCTGGTCCTGCTGTTTTTACAAAGTGGCCTTGCGCAAAAACGTGCACAATATCTGGCTTAATATACTTAAGGATTCGCGTGTAATGCGTAACCATCATAATGCCCAAACCAGTGCTTTCTTTAGCACGATTTACGCCTTCCGAAACAATTCGCAAAGCATCCACATCTAGACCAGAATCCGTCTCGTCTAAAATCGCAAACTTTGGCTTTAGAATCTCTAGTTGCAAAACTTCCGCGCGCTTTTTCTCGCCGCCAGAAAATCCCTCGTTTACAGAACGAGATGCAAACTTTGGGTCCATTCTTAAGCGCTTCATTGCTTCGTTAAGCTCTTTAACCCACGCGCGCAAAGTCGGAGCTTCTCCGCTCACTTCTGTTTTTGCTGTGCGCAAAAAGTTCGTCATCGAAACGCCTGGTACCTCTACCGGATATTGCATCGCAAGGAACAGCCCAGCTTTTGCGCGCTCATCTGGAGTCATCTTCAAAATATCTTCGCCGTCTAAAAGCACCTGGCCCGAATCCACCTCGTACTTTGGGTGACCTGCCAAAGTGTATGCGAGAGTAGACTTTCCAGAGCCATTCGGACCCATAATCGCGTGCGTTTCGCCAGAATTAACTGTAAGATTTACACCTTTTAAGATTTGCTTCTTGCCTTCTTTTGTTTCTACAGACGCGTACAAATCCTTAATTTCTAAAGTTGACATATTTCTATCTCCTATTCTTCCGCATATTTCGATTCGTCGGTTGCTTGCGACTTTTCGGCTGCTTGCGATTCGTCGGTTGCTTGCGATTCGTCCGCATTTACAGATTCGTCAGTCTTAGCTAAACGCCTCTCAATCGCAGCCATCAAATGATCTACGATTTGCGGCACGCCAATCTCCTCAATAAGCTCGTTAAAGAATCCGCGCACAACAAGCTTTCTAGCATCCGCCTCGCTAACTCCGCGAGATTGTAAGTAAAACAGCTCCTCGTCGTCGAATCTGCCAACCGAACTTGCGTGGCCTGCGCCAATAATATTGCCGTTTTCGATTTCCAAATTCGGCTCCGAATCAGCAATCGCGCCAGGAGTTAGCACCAAATTTCGGTTCAACTCGTACGAATCAGTGCCAGGAGCTTCTGGCTTAATAAGCGCGTTTCCAACCCATGTAGAATGCGCTCCTTTGCCGTACAGCGCGCCCTTATACACTACTCGCGACTTGCATTCTGGGTGATTGTGCACAACCATCGTGCGATGCTCAACGTGCTCGCCTGGGTCCACAAAATACATGCCAAGCATATTCAAATCGCCCTTTTCGCCGCCAAAATCCTGATCCATGCGAATTCGCACAACGTCTCCGCCAAGCGTGACCATTGTGTGACGAAGTGAAGCGCCCGCGCCCACGTGAATCCTATGATTTCCAACGTGTTTGCTGCCCGAATCCCACTCTTGAATGAAAGTTGTAGAAACGTGCGCGTTATCTCCAAGAATGATTTCCACGCCTTCGGCAAGCTTTGCAACTCCTGTGTGTTCTACAATAATATCTGCGTTTGTGCTGGAATCTGCTTCAATCACTAAGTGCAAAGCGTCTAGCGATTGCAAGTTGTTTCCGTGAATTTGCAATATTACTGGCTTTGTAACTTCGCCACAAACATGCAAAACGTACGCCGACTTTGCAGAATTCCACGCAACAGCAGCCACGCGATCCGAGGGCTTCATTTCGGTGTGCGGAGCCTCACTTTTCGGCAAAATTTGCAGCTTTGCGTGCGAATCACCATCAACGCCTTTTAGCGCTACTGTAACGTTATTAGACGGCTCAAAGCTTTCAAAAAACTCAGAGATTCGCTCAACTGGCGTGTATCGCCAATCTTCCTGCTTTCGCGTTGGAATCGCAAAGTCTTCCACGTTAAAAGAGCGAACGGATTTATCTGCACTAGAAGGCATTGCAGCAGGAACAGCATAAGGATCGTTAGGGTCTGCTACAGGAATATTAATTTCTTTTTCCGTCATTTTGTTGCCTAAATTATCGCTCAAATTATCGCTCGTCATCTTCATCACCCCACGGATCCTTCCATTTGCAATTCCACAAGACGATTAAGCTCCAGAGCATACTCCATCGGCAGCTGGCGACTAATCGGCTCCACAAAGCCGCGCACAATCATTCCCATGGCCTCTTTTTCTTCCAGCCCTCGGCTCATCAAGTAGAAAAGCTGATCCTCGGAAACCTTGGAAACAGTGGCCTCGTGAGCCATAGAAACGTTATCTTCGCGCACGTCAACATGCGGATAAGTGTCGGATCTAGAAAAATCGTCAACAAGCAAAGCGTCGCACACAACCGAAGAGCTAGAGCCACTAGCGCCCTTAACAATCTTCACAAGACCGCGGTAAGCCGAGCGACCGCCGCCGCGCGAAATCGACTTAGCAACAATCGTAGAACTCGTGTGCGGAGCCAAATGAATCATCTTCGCACCCGTATCCTGATACTGACCGCGGCCCGCAAAGCTCAAAGACATAGTCTCCGCTTTTGCGTACGGCTCGGCGAGAATACAAGCAGGATACTTCATAGTAGCCTTGGAGCCAATGTTTCCATCAACCCACTCCATTGTGCCACCTTCGCGCACGTAAGCTCGCTGAGTTACCAAGTTGTACACGTTATTTGACCAGTTTTGCACGGTTGTGTAGCGCACGCGCGCATGCTTTTCTACAACGATTTCAACGTTTGCAGCGTGGAGCGAATCCGTGGAATAAATCGGAGCTGTGCAACCTTCAACGTAATGCACGTACGATCCTTCGTCTGCAATAATCAAAGTGCGCTCAAACTGACCCATGTTCGGCGTGTTAATGCGGAAGTAAGCCTGCAGCGGAATATCCACATGCACGCCTTTTGGCACGTACACAAACGAGCCGCCACTCCAAGCTGCGGTGTTAAGAGCCGCAAACTTGTTGTCGTCAACTGGAATAACAGTTGCAAAATACTTTTTTACAAGATCTGGATACTTTTGAACTGCCGTATCCGTATCCACAAAAATCACGCCTTGAGCTGCTAAGTCCTCGCGAATCGAATTGTAAATAACTTCCGACTCGTACTGTGCTGCAACGCCTGAAACTAAGCGCTTTTTCTCCGCTTCTGGAATGCCAAGCCTATCGTAAGTTTTGCGAATGTCTTCTGGCAAATCATCCCAAGTTTTCGCTTGATCGTGAACTGGGCGCACGTAGTACTTGAAATCGTCTGCGTCAAAACCGCTTAAATCCACACCCCAATCTGGCATCGGCTTTTGCAAAAACGCGCGGTATCCTTGCAAACGAAGATTTAGCATCCATTCTGGCTCATGTTTATCGGCAGAAATTGCGCGAACAACCGACTCGTCAATGCCCTTTTTCGCGGCCTCGCCTGCAGCATCCGAATCATGCCAGCCGTAATTGTATTCGCCAAATTCGGCAACGATTTGCTCGTCTTGGCGGATTTTATCCTCATTTACGCGAGCGCGATCTGCCACATACTGGCTCATTTCAACGTCTGCCGCGCTGGATTCGGCGGCGCTTACCTTTGCGGCGCTGGATTCGTTTTGATTCGCTACATTCTTATTCGTCGATACGCTATTCGTCAATGCGCTTGATTCAGGCTTATTTGAATCATCAACCACTGTTTTACCCTCCTATCAAGCTTATAAGTCGATTATACATTTAGCCACGCGGCGGCATTAAGTGATTCAAATCACATCTTTTCATTCTCTGCATAAACCTTATTTTTCTAGGCACGCGGGAAGGCTTGCGAGTAGCGCTGCTTAAGAGCTTGAATAGAAACGTGCGTGTATCGCTGCGTTGTGTTAAGCGACGAATGCCCCAAAAGCTCTTGAACCTCGCGAAGGTCCGCTCCACCGTTGAGCATATGCGTTGCAGCACTGTGGCGCAGCGCGTGCGGTGCAACATCTGGCACGTTTGCAGCCGCTGCAGCTGCATGAACAATACTCCTAACAATGCGCTGATCAATGCGCTTTGCTCGCGCGCCCAAAAACAGCGCTTGCGAGGTTTCTGCGTGCTTTTCCAGCAGCGCACTTCTACCATGCTCAATCCACTCTTTGCAAGCGTTTGCAGCAGGAACGCCAAAAGGCACAACGCGCTGCTTATTTCCTTTACCTGTAACTTTTACAGTGTGATTTTCAAAATCCATATCTTGCACATTAATGCTTGCAAGCTCCCCCACGCGCATGCCCGTTGCGTATAAAAGCTCTAGAATCGCAGCGTTTCTAAGGGCGATTGCATGTTCTTGAGGGGATTTTTTGGGCGATTTTTGTGGCGTATTTTCTTTACGCTCGGAAGCTTGCGACTTTTGCGCGCGCGGCTTTTTTTGCGTGCAATTTTGCGGAGTTGAATCCTGCTCAGTTGAATCCTGCGCAAAGTTATCCGCGCAATTATCCACACAATCAAGCAACTTTTGCGCTTGCGCTTCGTCTAAAACAGTAGGAAGCTCATTAGCAATCTTAGGAGTTGCAAGAATTTGCGCAGGATTCGCGCTAATCAAACCAACGTGCGTAGCCCACGCAAAAAAGCCGCGCACAGCTACCACTTTGCGCGCCAAACTCGAACGCGCGTGATTCTTGTTAAGCCAATACATCCATTGGCGCAAAACACTCGTAGAAACCGCGCGCAAATCGCAAAAACCATTGCGATTGCACCACTCTAAGCATTGCAAAACATCAGCGCTATACGCGCGCAAGGTGGCGCTTCCAAGGCCTTTGTTTGCGCGCAAATAGTCAACGTAGCGCGCACAGTGGTAGCGTAAGTCGCAAAAGTCGCAAGCTTCCGTTGACGATACCAAATCATCGTCAAATAATAAATCATTATTATTACGACTGCTAGCCATAGAACCGCCTCGAATCGCCTATATAACAGCAATCAGAAAGACCTAATTACCGCTTTCTCCGCTCGACTTACGCCTTCTATCCAACACATGCCAAGCTTTATCTGCAGCCGCAAGCTGAGCCTTGCGCTTGCTAGAACCATCCGCCTCGCCGAGCAGCTCATCACCACTTTCGTGCGCCAAAACAGCACGCGCATGGAACACAGGCGCATAATCTGGGCCAGAAACCGACATCCTATATTGCGGCTCGTCAAGCCCCATCTCGTGCGCCAAAACCGTAAGCGAAGTCTTCCAATCCAACGCAGGGCCTTCTGTAAGAACCTCCGCCAAAGTGTCGTCAATCAAGCGATGCACTACAGCGCGCGCCTCGTCAATGCCATGCTCAACAAAAGTTGCGCCAATAAGCGCCTCAACAATATCACACAAAATCGAGTCTTTTTGAGCGCCGCCATGCTCCATCTCGCCATGACCCAAAAGAATATACGGCCCAACGTGCAACTTATCTCGCGCAACCGCGCTCAAAGCCCACTCCGAAACAGCCTTAGCGCGAAGCTTAGCCAACTGGCCTTCCGTCATGTCTGGGTGAGCAGAAAACAGCGTTTCTGTAGAAACAAGCTCCAAAACAGCATCCCCCAAAAACTCTAGGCGCTCGTAGTTTTTAGTGCCTGGATGCTCGTGCGAAAAAGATCGATGAGTGAGCGCCTCAACAAGCAAATCTGGCGAAATCGTAGTGCCAAGCGCGCGCAAAAGCTCCTGAGTAGGGTCACCATTTTGCGTGTGTCCGTCTTGTGTTCGCGCAACGCCAATGCTGCTAGTTCCAGCGTCTTGTGGCTGATTTGGGTTCGTGCATGCGCCGTGCTGGTCGTCACTTTGAACGCCACTTATATCGTTTTTGACGCCATTTTGATCTTTTGTATTGTTCCCACTCATATTTTCAACATTATAGCGCATGCGTTGAAGTCGTTGATTTGCGCTATATGCTTCCCGACTTTGTTGCAAAAAACAAAAACCCTGCCACCCGTCGATGGCAGGGTTCTCTTAAAATACAACCTACTTGGTGTGCGCAGAGCGAATTGCTTCGCGATACACGCGACCGCGGAAGTTACCGCAGGTTGGGCAAGCCATGTGAGACAACGCTGGCGAACCGCAGTTCGGGCAGGTAATAGTCTGCACGGCAGAAGCCTTCCAATTGGCGCGACGCGAATGAGTATTAGCGCGCGAGGTCTTGTACTTTGGCAGTGCCATAATCTTTCCTCTATTTCGTTCAACCGATTGAGCTTAAGCGTTCTGTATATTACAGCAAGCGCCATACATTATGTAAAAACGCACTACAAATTTGTTAGATTTGCCTCGCGCATGCGCTTTGACCGCGCGAGCGATATTTCCGCATTTTGTACGTAATTATGGTCAAATATGGTACAAAATGCGGAGTTGTTTGACGGGTTTTGTACGTAATTTATGTCGATTTTGGTACAAAAAGCGGAGGGTTTTTCCGGAGTTTGTACGTAATTTACGCCAAATTTGGTACAAAAAGCGGAAAGGCAGGTCGTCGCGCACGCGATCAAAGCATTCATGCAGGTCGGAGCGCAAATCAGTCGCGATTTTGCGATTTTTCAAGCTTTTCCTTAAGACCTTCAAGCGCTGCAAAACGAATATCCGTAACGTCGTGATGATGCTCTGGATGCTCATTCAGATTCTCTCCGCACTGAGTGCAGAGACCCTTGCAATCTGGCTCGCACAAAGGCTTAAGTGGCAACTCGCTAACCATTGTGTCTCGAATCAGCGCCTCAATGTCGGCAAAATCGCCGCCACCAACCAGCGGATACACATTTCCAGAATCGTCGCCTTCGTCCCAAATATCAGCATCTTCTAAATCATCATTAGAGTTATTAGAACGCGCGCCGCCATTTGCGCTCTTGCCGCCTTTGCCGCTTTCCACGCGCGCAAAAAACGCGCACACATCAACAGGCCAATCCCTATGCAACGGCATCAAGCATCGCGAGCACTCTGCATGTACTCGCGCCGTAATCGTGCCCTGGAACATAAGCCCGTCCACAACGGAATCAAAATTGCCGTCTACTGTAACATCGCTCCCTGGCTGCACGCCAATAACGCTGTCTCCAATGCCCTCTGGCGCTGGGAACGCGCGATGCAATTGCATGCTACTTCCTGCACGCGCTGCCATTTGCGCAACTGGTACCGCCCACAAAGACTGGGAGGGATGCGATGTCATTTTAATTCCTTTCGTCGTCGCTTCTTTCACTGCTTTCGCTGTTAAATTCTTCATCTATCTTACTCGCAGCCTGATTTTGCACATGTGCAGCTGCGCGTCTACGCTCTTCCAAAACGCGCTGACCTGCTTGAACGTCTTGCTCAAGCTTATCTAATTGCTGCTTTAAGCCTTCCATAACCGTGGCGCTGTACTGATCCGCACCGCGAGTAAGCTTTTCGGCCTTTGCTTGCGCATTGTTTACAATCTCGCGCGCTTGATTCTTTGCAATCGCAACAACATTTTCTTGACCTGCCAAGAATCTGGCTCGCTCCTGAGCTTCCTCAACCATTTGCGCAGCCTGACTTTGAGCCGAACTTACAACAGAATTTGCTTGAGCTTGAGCCGTTCGCAAACGCCTCTCTGCCTCTCGCATTAACGCACTAGCGCGCTCCAGCTGAACAGGCAGCATGTCTTTTAGCCTAGACAAATAATCGCCAAACTCTTCGCGATCCACCTTTGCCATTCCAGCAGCAAAAAGCACTCCCTTTGCGCTATTTAACGCCGTTTCCATCGTGTCGATTATGTCGTACACAGTAGTGAACTCTTCACGCGACTTTGTGCGCACTTCCTCACTAACGGTTTGCGGATCCGCTGCCTTAAACACGTTTTCTTCTTCGTCGTCAAACGCTATTGCGCCGCCGTCTTCTCGCTCGCGCAAATCTGGCATTGGGAACAAGTTTTGCGCATTATCGCCAGCAACCGCAGAATTGGCAGCCTCATCGCCAGCAACCGCAGAGTCGCCAGCAGCCGCTGAGTCGCTAGCAGCGTCACTAGCATCATCATTAGCCTTACTTGCCGCAGGCACAGCATCGTAAGCTTCAAAAGCAGCACTAGGCGAATCGTCGTTGTTTGCAATCACTGGATTTAATGGCAACTTTTGGCTGCGATTTGCCGATACTTGGCTTTCCATTGTGTCGTCTTCGTTTTCGCTCATTTTCGCTCCTTCGCTAAGTAGCTGCTCTCTTATCTCTTAACAATTTTATTGTATGTATTTTAGTACGTATTTATTTAGTACGTATTTATTTTAGTAATATTGTACTTATTTCGGTGATATTTAACTTGCCATTATAATGTTTCGCTAATTTTATGATTACGATACATTTGTTTTAGAAAAAACGCTTTGCAAAAGTGGAATCACATTATTTGGCACCATTCCCGAAACATCGCCACCATGACGAGCCACATCTTTTACAACAGAGCTAGAAACATGTTCCAAAATAGGATCCGCTGGCAAAAACATGGTTTCAATGCCAGCCAGCTTGCGATTAACCAGCGCCATTCCAAGCTCCGCCTCGTAGTCACCGTTTTGTCGCAATCCCTTAACTATTACGGTTGCGCCGACTTTTTTGCAATAATCTGTAATAAGACCATCTGTAGAAGAAACAACTATTTTACACGCTGGCGATTTAGCTGCACCGCGCAAAGGTGGCGCAAACTTGCCAACTGGCGAATCGTCTTTTAAGTCTTCCAGCGCTTTGCGAATAATATCCACGCGCTCCGACTCGGAAAACATGGGCGTTTTGGCCGCATTAACCGCCACTAAAACATGCACTTCGTTAAAAAGATGCGTACAACGTTGTATCACGTCTAAGTGCCCGGCTGTAACGGGATCGTAGGAGCCTGGGCAAACAGCTATAGTCATATATTTAGGTTACCACGAATCTGCCACGAGCTAGACACTATCTATACAGGAATCGGTCACGAGCAGGCACAAGCCCACTACAGATTCGTTAGATTTGTATCACTCATGAGACATTTGTAACATTTTTTGGCTGATTTTCGTTATATTTGTCTCGCTCATGAGACATTTGTAACATTTTTTAGCCTAAATTCGTTATATTTGCATCATTGATGAGACAAATCTAACAAATCTGAGATGAAACACTTGGCAGATGTATCGTTTGATTGTTTGTTGCGATTATGGCTTATGCTTGTATAAACATAAATCGCAAGCAACAAAACATGATTTATGCAAACATGATTTGTGCAAACACGATTTGTGTGAAAAGGATTTGTACGAAAGGGATGCAATGACGTTTTCAAATGATTCATCTTCAAATGATTCAAAATATGGCGATAGCTTAAACGCTGCTAATTTGAACGCTGTTATGGAAGACGATTCGCAAAGCCTCCCAGATTCTGGGTCTAGCACAAGCACAAGCGTGCTCGAAAAGCCAGAAGTAGACGAATCCGCAAAAATGGACGATGGCGGCGACGCAGACCGCTTTGCACACTACGTTTCCAAAGATCGCGTAATCGAATCGCGCTTGACTGGCCGCCCTGTTGTGGCACTGTGCGGAAAAGTGTGGATTCCAAAGCGCGAAGCAAACGACTACCCTGTTTGCCCAGAGTGCAAAAAAATCTACGAAGAGATGAACAATCTGGGCTTTTAGAGTAACGTCAAATTAAAACTGATTTATAAACTAGCAAAACTAGCCTAAAACGCTGATTTCTGTAGGAATCGCAGGGTCGCCACGCATAAGACTTTGAGCAGAAATCGGAAGTCTGCTAAGCGCTTTGGCGCAATAATCCTGTGCGCGCATAATCACGTCATGACCCATAAACTCCGTATTAAATTCGCCATTTTGCACGTAGTCAACTAGCAAATCTTCCCAAGAATCTTGCGGCTTAAAGGCGGCGAGCGCACTCTCCGATCCAGAAATCACGTGCTCGCAGTCAGCCACGCCATTGCCAGCCACGCCACCATTTACGCCACTAAAATCGTATGAACGATACGCAAGCTTGCGCCCTGGAACAGTCGCCTTATTCTTAGACTTCTTAGCAACAGGTTGCATAACACCATCCGCACCCTGGCGCTCCGTAAGCTTATAAACCATTGCGCAAGTAGGCGCTCCCGAACCCGTAACCAGCATGGTTCCAATGCCGTAGGAATCGACTGGCGCGTTTTGCAAAGACGCAAGAGCGTACTCGTCCAAATCGTTAGTAACTGTGATTTTAGTGTTTTTAGCGCCCAACGCATCGAGCTGCGCACGCACGCGACGAGCCATAACGCACAAATCGCCCGAATCAATGCGAACGCCGCCAAGATCTGCGCCAGCAACCTGAACGGCGGTTTTAACAGCCTCTTCCACGTTGTACGTATCTACTAACAGCGTTGTGCCTTTGCCAAGCGCGGCAATTTGAGACTCAAAGGCTGCGCGCTCCGAATCATGCACAAGAGTAAAGCAATGCGCGGCCGTTCCAATCGCCTTAAGCCCGTAAAGCTTTGCCGCAAGCAAGTTTGCAGTGCCCTTAAAACCGCCAATTACCGCCGCGCGAGAGGCAGCCACTGCCGACCACTCGTTTGTGCGCCTGCCGCCCATATCCATGCACGGCCTTCCAGCAGATGCGGAAACCATGCGTGCGGCGGCGCTCGCCACTGCGCAATCGTAGTTAAGCACGGAAAGCAGCAGCGTTTCTAGCAATGTGCACTCGCCAAAAGTGCCTTCAACTTGCAAAATCGGCGAATCTGGGAAGAACATTTCACCTTCCCTGTAACCGCGAATTTTGCCGCTAAAATGGTAGTTTTCTAGCCATTTAATGGTGTCTTTGCTTACGATTTTTCGGTCTTGCAAAAATCGCAAATCCTCGTCACTAAAGTGGAATCGCGCTAGCTCCTCTAGGATTCTGCCAGTGCCTGCTACCACTCCGTAGCGTCGGCCTTGCGGAAGATGCCTCGTAAAAATCTCAAAAACGCATTTGCGGTCTGCTGTGCCGTCTTTTAGCGCTGCGTCTAGCATTGTGTACTCGTACATATCGGTCATGAGCACGGAAGAGTTTGTGTAGGACTTTACTTCAGACTTTGCGAAATCAAAAGAATCAAGCATTTTTAATCCTTTCTTGCGATTTTAGTGGCGTGCATTCGGCAGGCGGTTAGTGGCCATTTTTCCGTAGCTGCGCTTGCGATTTCTATCTGCTTGCAATCATAGTCCTACGCCTATCTACGACCAAAGCTACAAAGTGCGTCGAATCGTTCGCGCGTTACGGCGTGCTCAAAGCGTAGCGCGCGAGCGATTTCCTGCGTTTGTTTCTTTTTGCCCGCATTTGTTTACATTTCGGCCGATTTTGGAAACAAAAGCAAGCGCGACGACCTGCCTGAGCCGCTTAAACGTAAAGTCCACTGGACTTTACGTGCGGCGAAGACGTGAGCGTGAGTTATTATAATTGAGATTATGCTTGAAAATACGAACAGAACTCTTACAGCAGCAGCCGCGCGATTGCGCTTATACAACACGGCAACTCACAGCACTAGCGAGTTTACAACCGTTACTCCTGGCCACGTTGGAATGTACGTGTGTGGAGCAACTGTGCAAAGCTCGCCGCACATAGGTCATATTCGCGCAGCAATCGCCTTCGACGTAATCCGCCGCTGGCTGCTACGTTTAGGCTACAACGTTACTTTTGTGCGCAATGTCACAGATATTGACGACAAAATCATGAAAAAAGCTAGTGAAGCCGGCCAAACTTGGTGGGAGCGCGCCTACTTTTACGAGCGCGAATTTAGTGAAGCTTATAACACTTTAGGCGTTTTGCCGCCGACGGTTGAGCCGCGAGCTACCGGTCATATTACGGATATGGTTGAGCTGATTGAGCGTTTGATTGAGCGCGGTCACGCTTACGTTATTAAAGACGATTCGGGAAATCCTACTGGCAACGTTTATTTTGACGTGCCAAGTTGGGAGCATTACGGCGAGCTTACGCACCAAAATCAAAATCGTGATGTAAACAGTTGCGACGAAGCGTCCTCAATTGCGGATACAAAAGGCCCAAGCGTAGACTCAGCCGGCAACGATATTTACAACCCGACCGACCCGGCCGACGCTTCCCCAGACAAGCACGATCCTAGGGATTTTGCGCTTTGGAAAGCTCCTTGCGATTTCGATCAGCCGGACGCGCGCTGGAAAACACCTTTTGGCGAGGGGCGCCCAGGTTGGCATATTGAGTGCTCTGCTATGAGCCACCGTTATCTTGGCGACGATTTTGACATTCACGGCGGCGGATTGGATTTGCGATTCCCGCATCACGAAAACGAGATGGCACAAACGCGTGCCGCCGGCTGGGAAAGCGCAAACGTGTGGATGCATTCCGCGTGGGTTACAGCCAAAGGCGAGAAGATGAGCAAATCGTTGGGAAATGGGCTTTCCGTGCCAACAGTTTTGGCGAATAATTCGGCTTGGGTTGTGCGTTACGCGCTGGGAGCTGTGCAGTATCGCGCAATGTTGGAGTGGTCGGATCAAGCTTTGGTAGAAGCAAAAGCTGCTTACAATCGCATAAGCAACTTCCTTGAGCGAGCCGGACGCGTAATTAAAGCGCAGCCGACACGAGAAGCGGTAGTAAGCGTAAACGCGGACAAGCTTCCGGAAGACTTTACGCGCGCAATGAACGACGATATTAACGTTTCCGGCGCAAACGCAGCAATATTTACAGCAATTCGACAAGGAAATGCATTTCTTGACTACTATACACAAATGCAAAACGCTGCGAAAGCGCATAAAATATCGCAAAATGAGGCGCAATCACAAATCGAAATCATTCAAGAACTGCTATATAACGAGGTTTTGCAAGTGCGCGCCATGCTAGACACACTCGGATTAGACATTTATGCAGAACCTTGGGCTTCTAATGCGAAATCTTCTGCAGAAGGCGCAAATGGCAGCAAGGGCGTCAGTAGCAGCGGCAGCGGCAGTATCAGCAAGAAGCGCACTGCTTTGAACGCTTTAATCAACTCGCTGCTTCAAGCTAGAGCGAATGCCAGAGAGATGAGGAATTTTGCGACAGCGGATGCGATTCGCTACGCGCTAAATAACGCGGGAATTGTGATTGAAGATGCGGTTCAAGGATCTTCGTGGCATTTGAAGTAAGCGTAAGTACAGAAAACGCAACGTTAATAAACGCAACGCTAGTAAACGCAACCAAAATAGCAGTAATCACGCAACGTTAACAACAGCAGATAGAATAGAGCAATTATGGCAGCATTTAGTTCGTTAACAGAAAGACTTTCTGGCGCATTCAAGCACTTGCGCAGAAAAGGCAAATTATCCGATTCCGACATCGACGGCACGATTCGCGAAATCCGCCGCGCGCTTTTAGACGCAGACGTGGCTCTAGACGTTGTGCGATCTTTTACCGCTAAAATCCGCGAGCGCGCACTAGGCGAAGAGGTTTCTAGCGCGCTAAATCCTGCTCAACAGGTTGTGCGAATTGTAAACGACGAGCTTACAAACGTTTTGGGCGCAGGCGTTGAGCGTCCGCTGAATTTTGCAAAATACCCCCCAACCGTAATCATGCTTGCTGGCTTGCAAGGCGCTGGTAAAACAACGCTTGCAGGAAAATTGGGCTACTGGCTTAAAGATTCTGGGCATACACCTTTGCTTGTTGCGGCGGATTTGCAACGCCCTAACGCCGTTACGCAGCTTGAGGTTGTTGCCGAGCGCGCAGGCGTGGCGATTTTTGCGCCAGAGCGAGGTGTGCAAAGTGATGGCGGCAGCGAAGTTGTTTCGGCTGGTTTAGCCACTGGGGATCCTGTTAAAGTTGCGCGAGATTCCATTGACTACGCGCGCGCAAAAATGTACGACACGGTTATTATTGATACCGCTGGTCGCCTTGGCGTGGACGATGCTCTTATGCATCAAGCGCGAGAAATTCGCGATGCTGTTAATCCGCAAGAAATTCTGTTTGTTATAGACGCCATGATTGGTCAAGACGCTGTTCGCACAGCTCAAGCTTTTAACGAGGGTGTTGACTTTACAGGCGTTGTGCTTTCTAAGTTAGATGGCGATGCGCGAGGCGGCGCTGCACTATCTGTTGCAAGCGTTACAGGCAAGCCGATTTTGTTTGCTTCTACTGGCGAAGGTTTGAAGGATTTTGAGATTTTCCACCCAGATAGAATGGCCTCCAGAATCCTCGACATGGGCGATATTCTAACGCTTATTGAGAATGCGCAAAAGCAGTTTGACGAGGAAGAGTCTAGAAAAGCGGCTGCAAAAATATCTGAAGGAACTTTTGGACTAGACGACTTTTTGGATCAGCTTCAACAGGTTAAAAAGCTTGGTTCTATGAAGAAGATTCTTGGCATGATGCCTGGAATGGCAGCGCACAGGCAAGAGCTTGAGCAGTTTGACGACCGCGAGATAGACCGCACAGAGGCGATTATTCGCTCGATGACGCCTAAAGAGCGCAAAGACACAAAGATTATTGATGGTTCTAGGCGCGCGCGTATTGCAGCTGGCGCAGGCGTTTCGGTTTCCGCAGTGAACGCGCTTTTGCAACGCTTTGAGCAGGCAGCTAAGATGATGAAGCGCATGAGCAATGGCGGCGGCGCAGGAATGCCAGGAATGGGCGGAATGCCTGGGTTTGGCGGCGGCGCTGGAAAGTCTAAGCGTAAAGACAAAAAGAGCAAGAAGAAGGGCGGAAAGTCTGGCAATCCTATGCGCCGCGAGGCCGAGGAGCGCGCGCTTAGAGACCGCTTGTCTGGAAATTCTTCTGCAAATAATTCAAATAATGGCGATGACGCTGGCGAGTCTGCCTTTATGAAGAAGAAGCAGGATTTGCCTAATAATTTGCCAGAAAATCTTCAAAATCTTATGAGTGGCGAAGGTGATTTTGCTGGCGGAATGCCTGATTTGCCGCCTAATTTGGGTGGCGGACTCGCAGGTCTTTTTGGCAAATAATGTGAATAACGCAAATAACGAAAATAACCAGATAATGCGAATAATCAGTAGATGATTTACTCGATTTTACTTGCGATTTTACTTATTTCGCTTGTTTTGCTTCTAGTTTGGCAGTTGCTTAGGTGGCTGCCAGCTGGAGCAGATAAGCTAAAACCATTGCCCTATGTTATTGCGCTGCTGCCGATTGCTCCGTTTTGCGCAGGTTTTGGGCTAATCGCCAGCGCTGTGGCTGCAGTTGCAACACGCTCGCAAAATGAATTTTATAAATATTACGTATTTTTGTGCGTTGCATATGCACTGTTGTTCTTAATCTCTTTGAAATCGTATTCGCCGTATTTTGCAAAACGATTGATGCGAATAAAACAGGAAAAATCGCTAGAATCATCACTAGAAAAATCGCTAGAAAAATCACTAGAAATCCGCGTTATGACGCTTAATTGCAGATATGGCCATGCAAACGCGAGTCAAATAATAAAACTCGCAAAAACGCATAAAATCGACACGATTCTTTTGCAAGAAGTAAGCAAAAAACTTGTAAAAAACCTTGAAAAACTTGGGATTGAACGCGATTTTGCGCATGTGCAATTGGGAAATACAAACAAACACGAAAATGGCGGCTTTAACGCGATTTATACGCGACTAAGCAATATTAAGGAATCTTTTGGCAAGTCGATTAAGATTGATGCAGCAAACGTGCCAATTGTTACGGCGGTTGCTTGCGACTCATCTTTGGCGGCTTTCGACTCATCCGCGGAAAATCTTCTAATAACATTCGCCTCAGCGCATCCAAAATCGCCTATGCGCGGATGCGCGGCTTGGTGCAGCGGAATAATGTCGCTTGCAAAAATCGGCGAAAATCACAATAAAAGCAACGTCAAAAAAGTCACAATAATCGGCGGAGACTTAAACTCTACTCCAGACCACCCAAGCTTTAGAGCGCTACTAAAATCAGGCTTTTTCGACGCATCAATGCAAATTGGAAAGCGACTAAAAACCTGGCCAACGTGGCAAAAATGGCCAAATCTTGCGCTTGACCATGTGCTAGTAAAGTCAACAGGATGCAGCGTTATAGCCACAGAGCAACATGCGATTCGCGTGGACGGCAGCGACCACTTTGCGCTAATCGTTTGCGTTTCACTCCCCCTCTAGCTCCCAGCCTTCTTGATTGTCTATTACTTTACCTTCGCGCATTTCCTTGTTTGGTGTGTAGGAGGGCTGGCTAATTCTTGTCTCACAACGCTTCGCCTCTTACGTGTTGTCTTGTGTTGCGGTTGTTCCAATTTGGCTTTGATTTTGTTTTTGGTTTAAGTTTGTTTGTAGGCGTGTGTCATTGGATTGTTTGGTATCGGCTGCCGCTCTTATACTGTTCGACCAAGAATCACCCAGCCCTCTTGCATGCTTAAACTTTTTCGTATCTTTCATCGCCGAGATTCTCAATTTTTCTTCTTCATTCGATGAATCACCATCAAAGATGCTGAGGTTCATCTCATTCAGTGCGAAAAATCTCGAATCTCTACCGCACTTGGTGATGTACTTTGTACGAAAAATCGGAACAAATTACGTACATTATTGGCAAAATGCTTAGTCCACGCAATCAGTCATAATAGAAAAGTTATTCGCGTGAATCGAAGCCCTCTTATCGACCACGCGAGGAACAGTGGAACTCGCGAGGAGTGCCCCACACCCGAGCGAAATTCTACGACTCTAGTTATAAGGAGAGCCATTTTGGCAACCAAGATTCGTCTTAAGAGATTGGGCAAGAAGTTCTACGCCTTCTATCGCGTTGTAATTTCTGATTCGCGCAACAAGCGTAACGGCAAGTCCATCGAAGAGATCGGCATCTACGATCCAAACAAGCAGCCATCTTTGATTCAGATTAAGTCTGATCGCGCACAGTACTGGCTTGGCGTTGGCGCACAGCCAACCGAACCAGTGTTGAAGCTGCTAAAGATTACTGGCGATTGGCAGAAGTTTAAGGGTCTCGACGGCGCAGAAGGCACGTTGAAGACTTCTGAGGCTGGCCCAGATGCTCAGGCTCGCGTTGAGGCTGTAGAAGCCGAAGCTCAGAAGCTTAAGGCCGCTAAGAGCGAGGCCGCTGCAAAGGCTCAGGCTGCTGCAGAAGCCGCTAAGAACGAAGCCGAAGAAGCCACTGAAGAAGCTCCAGCAGCAGATGCTGAAGCCGAGGAAAAGGCTGAGTAATTATGCTGGCTCAAGCTGTGGAACATCTCATTAAAAACATTGTGGATTTTCCAGATGACGTATCCGTGCGTTCTCATTCAAACGCTCGCGGCGAACTTTTGCGCGTGCGCGTAAATCCAGAAGACATCGGTCGCGTTATTGGAAGAAACGGTCGTACCGCCAATGCTATTCGTATTGTTGTTCAGGCTCTAAGCCGTCGCAATGTGCGCGTAGACATTATGGACGTACGTAAGTGAGATTGAACGTGGCTAAAAACCAACTTTTTGACAACCCTCAGCAAGGTTCAAACACCCTACTGAGGGTTTGTCGTATTGGAAAAGCGCAAGGATTAAAAGGCGAAGTTACGGTTCAAATCTTTACAGACGAACCTTATAATCGCTTTGAACCAGGCAATGTGCTTTACACTCAAGACGGCGAGCGCGAGTTTACAATCGAAGCCTCTCGCACTTTCAAAAACCGCTGGATTCTGCTTTTTGAACAAAGCCTAAATCGTAACGACGCAGAGGCATTAAACGGCTTGGAGCTTTACACTAAGGCTCAAAGCGCGGAAGAATTAGAGCAAGAAAACGCCTGGTATATTAAGGATTTGGTAGGTCTTAGCGCGCGCATTTGTAAGAATAATTCACTTGGTGTTGCTCCTCGCGAAATCGGCAAAGTCGTAGACGTTGTGGACGGCGCGCAGTCGCTGCTTAAAATCCGCCTTTTGGAGCCAGTTGGCGATGATAAAATTGCGCTAGTTCCTTTTGTTCAAGCGCTTGTTCCCGAAGTAAATCTTAAAGACGAATATTTAACTTTAGACCCTCCAGGCGGCTTAATCCCTGGGCTTTAGCTAAAGACTTAAGCTTAAGGCTTATAAAAATGCAAATCGACATAATCTCCGTATTCCCTGAATATTTTCGCATGCTTGATTTAAGCTTGCTCGGCAAAGCGCAAGATAATGGCTTGCTTAAAATTAACGCGTACAATCTTAGAAGATGGACGCACGATGTTCATCAATCGGTTGACGATACACCAGTTGGCGGCGGCGCTGGAATGGTGATGAAACCCGAAGTGTGGTCGGAGTGCCTTGATGAGCTGCTTTTTAGTGGCAATAATATCGCAGATAACAGCGGAGATGGCTGCGATGTCTGCGACGACAATAACTGCATCGCAAATAATAGCGTTGATAACGGCGCAATTCTAATCTTCCCAAATCCTTCTGCACCACTATTTTCGCAAAAAGACGCAACGCAATTAGCAAACGCAAAGCGACTTGTGTTTGGATGCGGCCGCTACGAAGGCTACGACGCGAGAATCCCAGAATACTACAAGTCTCGCGGCGTAGATGTGCGCGAGTACTCTATTGGCGACTACGTTCTTAACGGCGGCGAAGTGGCTGTTAGCGTTATGGTAGAGGCCATTACGCGCTTGATTCCAGGCTTTATGGGTAACCCTGAGTCGATTGTAGAAGAGTCGTACACGGGCGCGGACGCGATTCTTGAGCATCACCAGTACACGCGTCCAACAACTTGGCGCGGCATTAGTGTGCCTGCGATTCTTACTTCGGGAGACCACGCTAAAGTGGATCGATTCCGTAGAGATGATGCGTTGGAGCGCACAAGTCAAATTAGACCAGATTTGATTGAGAAACTTGATTGCAAGTCGCTTAGTAAGCAAGATAGAAAAACGCTGATTAGCCTTGGGTGGGAGGTTTCTGGCGATTCGCCAAAACGCCTATAGAATTTGCACGGTTTCTTATTTGCTGTTGCGCGAAGTTTGAATAAACATAACGGCAGTTTCGCCATAGTTGCGCGTGTCGAAAATCTCCCACCCCGCGCAAATCTTAGGCACAACGCTGCGCGCGCTACGCTCCAAAACAATCAACGTATCTGCAGCAGCGCTCACAACTCCCCTATTAACCATGTTTTCAATCAAAAGCTCAACTTGCTCTGTTTCCAACGCGTACGGCGGATCTATAAACACCAAATCGAAAGCCTCGCCGCTGTAGTCTTGCACAAACTGCTCTGCGCGCTTTTTATTTACGCGCACGCTTAAATCCTGGCTCCACGCGCTTTGACTTTCTAGCACTTTAACGGTTTTTGCAATTAGTGACGCCGCAGCCGCGTTCGCCTCTACGCACACCAGCTCGTTTGCACCCCTAGAAATCGCCTCTACACCTAGAGCTGCAGTGCCTGCGAATAAGTCGAGTACGCGCGCTCCCCCGCACACTCCCCACGAGTCAAGTCTAGAAAAAATCGCCTCTTTTGTGCGGTCTGTTGTTGGTCTTGTGCATGACTTTGCGGCGCATAATGGCGTGCCCTTAAATCTTCCTGCAATTACGTGCATATTTTAAGCATATCATTTTAATTTATTTTGACTTATGTATCTTTTTTACTTGTGTCAAATTTTATCCTTGTTAAAATTGTATTGGTCATTTGTTTATTAACATCAACAAATGTTGCTTAGCACTGGTTTCTGGCGATTTATCCCAAACTACGCTAAACAATGAAGTTTGCTAAAAAGCCTAAGCATAAAATATCTAAATCCCAAATACAACTGACATATAACTAAACAACTAAGGAGCAGCAATGACTTCAATCATTTTAGATTGCGACCCTGGCCACGACGACGCGATGGCAATTCTTCTAGCGCTTGGCAACCCAAACATTGATTTGATTGGCGTAACAACAGTCGGCGGTAATCAAAGCCTCGAAAAAGTTACGTACAACGCGCGAGCAACGCTAGAAATGGCTCACGCAACAAACATTCCAGTTCACGCAGGATGCTATCGCCCAATGATTCGCCCGCTAGAGGTGGCTGCATCCATTCATGGCGAAACTGGCCTAGACGGAGTAACGCTTCCAAAGCCAACTCGCCCATTAGACGAAGGCCACGCAGTAAACTGGATTATCAACACGATTATGAACAGCGAGCCAGGCACGATTACACTTGTTCCAACTGGCCCACTTACAAACATTGCAATGGCTGCGCGAATGGAGCCGCGAATCGTTAGCCGCGTTAAGGAAGTTGTGCTTATGGGCGGCGGCTACCACGTTGGCAATTGGAGCGCGGTCGCAGAATTTAACATTAAGGTAGATCCTGAAGCCGCTCACGTTGTATTTAATGAAGATTGGCCTATTACAATGGTTGGTCTTGATTTAACGCACCAAGCACTTTGCACGCCGCAAGTGCAGGCTAAAATCGACGCAATCGGCACACCTCTTTCTGCGTTTGCAAGCGGTTTGATGGACTTCTTCCGCAAAACATACCAAAACAATCAAGATTTTATTGACCCACCTGTGCACGATCCTTGCACGGTTGCGTACTTGATTGACCACAGTGTTGTACAAACTCGCAGATGCCCTCTAGACGTTGAAATTAAAGGCGATTTAACACTTGGAATGACGGTTGCAGATTTGCGCGGACCAGAGCCATCCGCAAGCGAATGCCATACGCAAGTGGCCACTAAGCTTGACTTTAACAAGTTCTGGGATTTGATTATCGACGCTCTAAAGCGAATCGATGGAATCAAATAAGTCAAATAAGTCAAACAATAGACATCAAACAAATAAATAAAAGATAATAGAGAAAATCCCTAACAAGAGAAGATCCCTAATAACCAAACAAATATATAGGAGTTATTATGACTGAGGTTTCATCTCCAGCTCCACACATGTTAGACAAGGGCGGGCGCTCAATCGTAGCACTTATGACCGCACTTCTAGTGGCCATTTTTGCGTTCCAGCTAAACGCATCCATGCTATCCCCAGCACTCGCCACTATGACGCACGAGCTTAAAACAACAGATACGCAAATCGCGCTAACACAAACCGTGTTCTTTACTGCAGCAGCGCTGTTTTCGCTATTCCTACCTCGCTTAGCAGACCTTGTTGGTCGCAAAAAAGTACTTACAGGCATTCTGGTTTCAACCATTTTAGGATGCGTTATTAGCGCCATTGCACCAAATGTTACGGTTCTTATGATTGGCCGAATTCTTCAAGGCGCAAGCGGTCCAGTTGTGCCAATGTGCTTGATTATGCTGCGCGTGCGCGTTAGCGAAGAAAAGCGCTACGCAAAGTTGATGGCAATTTTAACGTCTGTAAACGGCGGAATTGCAGGCGTGGACGCACTTGCAGGCGGCTGGCTCGCAGGCAACTTTGGCTTTAGATCCGTATTTTGGACTATGGCTGTAATCGGCGTAATTGCAGTTCTTTTGGTTATATTCCAGACTGAAGAATCGCACGCTCAAGACACTACTAAGATGGATTGGGTTGGCGTTGTAACGCTTGGCATCGCGTTCTTGGCTGCATATCTTGCGATTAACGAAATCGGCAAGCTTGCTGGCGCCAACTTGACGCTTGTTGCAGTTCTTGTAGTTCTTGCAATCGTTTTCTTTGTAATCTTCTGGAACGTAGAGGGCAAAAACTCCGCTCCGCTTGTTTCTACAAAATATATGAGCCAACGCCGCACTTGGGGCTTGCTTTCTTGCACGCTTCTTACAATGACGGGCGTTTTTGCAATCATGAATGGCGTTGTTCCACAGCTTGCACAAGATGCTAAGTCTGGTGCTGCAATGAGCGCAAGTGTTGTGAGCTTTGCAACTCTTACGCCATACGCAATCATTGGCTTTGTGTTTGGCCCTGTTGCTGGCATGCTTGCTGCAAAGTTTGGCTACCGACTCGTTTTGCGCGCTGGAATCCTCGTAAGCGTTCTTGGCGTTGTATTTGGAATGTATGTTTCCGAGATGCCTTCTGTTTGGGGACTCGTAGTGCTTTCCTTGTGGCTTGGAATTAGCTACGCAGGTGTTGCAAACATTATGCTTAACGGCCTTGGAATTGTGCTTTCGCCTAAGGATAATCCTGGATATTTGCCTGGTATGAATGCTGGAGCGTTTAACCTTGGTGCAGGATTGAGCTTTGCGATTCTTTACGCTGTTATGACCAATTTTGCGCAGAACGCTGGAGCCACCACTGGCTACGTTGCTTCGATGATTGCTGGAATCGTGCTGCTTGCTCTAGCGTTTGCATGCTCGTTCTTAATCCCTAAGCCAGAAGATTGCGAGCGCGACGACCTGCCTTCGAGCTTAGAAGCGTAGCGCGAGAAGGCAATTCGGAGCGCTGAGCCGCTCAAAGCAGAAGCACTGCTTCTGCTGCGCGCTTTGAAGGAGCTTGAAATGCGTTATGCAATTTCAAGCTCAGTCAAAGCGCTCATGCAGGTCGTCACGCGCGCTCATGAATGCTTTGCATACGCTCCTCAACAAGCTCTGGCGTCATCGCCTCGTGCACCGCTTCAACAGACTCCATGTTAAGCGCAGCAGCAGCAACCGCAAATCGCCCAGTCTTAGAATTGTCAAAGTGGTTGTATCGCGCGTAAATCAAAGCTGCAGTCGCAGTATCACTAGAACCGTTGTCGTTGCCAACAGCCTTAGCGCCTTCGGATCCGTTTCCTCTAGAAACAATCATCCTTTGAACGCGCCGCAAAGGCACAGGATAAAACGCAATGCCTTCCCCAAGAATTCCATACGCAACGCCTTCTCGCCCAGAATTAACAAACACGCGCTTTACTCCACGCTTAAGCAGAGCCTTTGCGCATTGAATGGCAGACCTTTCGTCTACAGCGCAAATTCCAGTAAGCGCTTGCGATTCTGCAGTGTCTAAAACAAGAGTATCAATGCAATTTAAGCGCGAAAGTATTCTCGGCGCTTTTGCATCCGTTATTGCGCGAACCATAATCGGCTTCTTGTAGTTATCGCACACCCATTCAAACGACTTTTGTGAAATATTGGTGTCGAGCGCAACAATATCTGCGTTTTCTATGATTGATATTCTTTCACGCAAAAAGTCTGGCGTCATGTAATCGTAGATGCTCATGTCATCTAGCGCCAAAAGCCTTTGACCAGAAGCGTCTCCAACGTACATGTAAGACGCTGTCATTGCGTCTGGAAGCTGCTTTGAGTAGCCTATGTCTAGTCCGTTTACGGATGCGTCGATTTTGAACAGTTCGCCATTATGGTCGCCTCCGTACACAGAGACCAGACTTGCGCGCGTGTTCATCCTCTCTAAAGCAACTGCGATATTTCGCCCAACTCCGCCAAGCGCGTAGCGCACTTTTGCAGCGTTCGACGTGTAGTCCATAAGATCTCCGCACGCGATTCCCAAAACATCCATGCTTATTCCGCCGATTACAGTCACGTAGCTTGGTGGCGTAACAATGTAACCTTTGCCTCTAAGGTATCCCTTGCGAATCAAATTAGAAATGTGCGCGGCCACGCCCGATCGCGTAATGCCAGCTAAATCTGCAAGCTCTTGCTGACTAATCATAGGATTCTGCTGAATCCACGACAATATTTGTTGTTCGCGTTCAGTCATCTTTGCCTCGTCTCTCGCGTTTTTACCTTATATCTCTAGAATATTCAAAAATTGTCTTTTTCGCACGTAAATTGTAAAAAATTGTGCGATTTTCTTCTCGATTTTCTTCTAATTGCTCAAAATCGCAGTGCTACTTCCACGAGTAAAGTCTAAAACAGCTCCAGCGAGTTGCGTGTGATTTTGCAAAGTCGGGTCGATTGCAAGAATCGAGGTTGCGCATTGCCTTGCGTCTGCAATAATATGCGCGTCTTTAACAACTCGAAGCAACTTTAAGCTTGATTTTCCGCCAGATTGACTATCTCCTAAAACGTCTCCAGCGTTTCTAAGCTCCAAGTCTTTTTGCGCGATTACAAAACCATCTAGCGATTCTTCTACAACTTGCAAACGCTCTGCTGCCAACTCGTTGCCTTGAGCTGCAGATACCAGAAAAGCCCATGATTGCGTGCCAGAGCGCCCCACTCGTCCCCTAAGTTGATGAAGCTGCGCAAGCCCGAATCGCTCTGCGTTAAAAATCACTATGCAACTTGCTTTTGCAACGTCTACGCCAACTTCGATTACGGTTGTAGAAACCAAGATTTGCACTTTTCCGCTTTCAAAGTCGCTCATAATTTTGCGCTTTTCGTCGTCGCTTGTGCGGCCTGTAAGCTCAGCAAAATTGACGCCACTAAATTGAGCGAGATTTTTAAGACGAGTTGAAATTTGCGATACTGTGTGAATTTGTGAGTTTACTTGCGAATTTTCTTGCGAATCGTTTAGTGGATTAGATGCGTATGCGCCAAAATCGCCAGCAACCGCGCAATCTCCATTGTCGCCATTATCGCCATTACCATCATTATCATCATCGTCTATTCGCGCACAAACAACGTACGCGCGCTCCCCCGCGTCAATTCTGGAACGAACGTGGCTAAACATTGCGGCCATTTTTGCAAAGTCCAGCTCGTTTATAACAAACGTGCGAATCGGCTTACGGCCGCCTGGAAGCTCCGTTAAATAAGACGCGTCTAAATCGCCAAACCAAGTCATTGCAGCAGATCTAGGAATCGGCGTAGCTGTCATAACAAGAAGATGAACATCCGCATTATTGCTCATTTTTCGTATAAGCGAATCGCGCTGCTCAACGCCAAATCTGTGTTGCTCGTCGATAATCGCAAGCGCAAGGTTTGTGGGCTTAAAACTGGCGGAAAATGCGGCATGAGTGGCCACTATAATCGCTGGCTCGCCGCTTGCTACTTTTGCCAAAGCACTTCTTCGATCCGCCAGCTTCATCCCGCCCGTCACAAGCGTAATTTCAACGTTTATATGCGCGCGCGCAATCATTTTGCGCAAATTTTCGGCGTGTTGATGAGCCAGCACTTGAGTTGGCGCAACAAGAACCGCTTGATGGCCCGAACCAACAGCTTGAAGCATTGCGCTCATTGCAACAACCGTCTTTCCAGAGCCGACTTCTCCTTGCAAAAGACGACGCATTGGTTTTAATGGGGATTCTGCGGCTGCTTGCGATTCGCCCTGCGCGCCTTGCATATCTTCAGTAATCTCGCTAATAACGTTTTTTTGACCTTCCGTCAACGCAAATGGCAAACTTTCTTCAAACTGCTGCCTTAAAGCGCCATTGTTGCATTTATAAGCAGAGCCTAGACGCGAATTCTCGCGCGATTGCAAAACAGCAATTTGAGATATAAACGCCTCTTCAAAACGCATTGTGTTAATTGCACACGCAAAATCCTCTTTGCTTTGCGGATTGTGGATTGATTCAAACGCATCCGCACGGTGCATAAGATTTTTACTTGCGATTACGGATTGCGGAAGAATGTCTGGCAGGGATCCAGACAAGGATTCAGGCAGGGATTCAGGCGCAAAATCGCCACTACAATAACTCTTACAAAGTTGCAATAATCCTAAAATCGTCTCGTGAATATGGTCGCTAGAAATACGCGAATTTGCGTGATAAATCGGCCGAGGAGCGCATAACTTTTCAAACGCTTCTTCAACACTTTGTGCAACAAAATCGCCAGACGCGCTAGACTTGTCATCGTTGCTCTCATTGCTATCGTTGCTAGACTTCTCATCATCACTACACGCCGCTAAAACGCTTATAACTTGCGGATGCGTAAATTGCAAAACGCCATTAAACGCGCCGCTCGTGCCGCCCACAACAACGGTTTGACCAACGCTCATGCGGCTGCTAACCCATTGCGCGTATTGCTTGCTTTTTGAAAAATAGACGATTTGAGCGCGCGACGCATCTTGCGCAACGTTTACGTCTAGGCGATACCCTCTTCGCGCATTCATTTGCACTAAGTTTATGGAGTGTACAATCGCACAAAACGCCACTTCTTGACCTGGCAAAATTTGGCTTAAATGCGCGCGTTTTAGCGGATTTGTGACTCTAAACGGGTAGTACGTTAGCGCGTCTTTTACTGTGACTACACCTAGCGATTTTAATGCAGACACGCGGCGCTTGTTGCTTACGATTGAAGATATTGCTGTGTTAAGTGTTATGCGTGCTGCCATACTTCGATTATAATCGTTGCGCTACGATTTAAGCGCGCCGTGACGCGCGAGCGCAAGTGAGGTAGAGATTCGAGATTTTTCGCAGCGAATGAAGCGAACCTCAGCATGAAATGGTGATTCGCTGAAGTAGCAAGAAAAATCGAGAATCTCGGTGATGAAAGATACAAAAAAGTTCTAGCATGCAAGAGGGCTGGGTGATTCTTGGTCGAACAGTATAAGAGCGGCAGCCGATACCAAATAATCCAATGACTCACCCTACAAACAAACTTTAACCCAAAAAACAAAATCAAAGCCAAATCGGAACAACCGCAACAACAAACTACACGTAATAGGCGGAGCGTTGTGAGACAAGAATTAGCCAGCCCTCCTACAACATCAAACAGAGAATGTCGTTCGCGCGCTACGCTCTAAGCGAAAAGGCAGGTCGGAGCGAACAAAAAAGCCCCGAGCACTGCTCAGGGCCTTACATTTAACACGCGATTCACGCTTCAACACGCTGAACCTTGCCTGCCTTAATGCATTTTACGCACACACGAAGGCGAACATTTTCGCCATCAATGGTGGTGCGAACTGGCTGAAGGTTCGGGCGGAAGGTGCGCTTATTGCGAATGTGCGAATGTGAAACACTGAAACCGGTCTGCGGTCCCTTGCCACATACTGCGCAACGAGCTGCCATAATGGACTCCTATTTTCTTTGACTTGCAAGTCTTGCGTCGCTCATCCATGCAAATCCAAACGCGACTAACCGACGCTAAATCGCATAAACAAATAAGCATGCCTGAACGCACAACTACACAAGTATATCACCACACCAGACATTACAGCGAGAACGAGTTGGAATCAATCAAGATGCGCGAATTTTTGCGCAAGGCGGCAATATTCTTGCATCCAAGCAACGCCATTATTACGCGAATTTGCGCCTTCCAATCTTCAATCTGCTCAACAAGCGCGTCCGTACCGCCGCAAGTTAGCGTATGCAAGAACTCGCCAGCAACTCCAACCGCACTCGCCCCAAGCTTTAGCGCGCGCACAACATCAAGCGGCGTACGCACTCCTCCGCTTGCAAACACTTGCATTTGCGCACAATCGCCAGCAACCGCAGAATCGCCAGAATCGCAAGAACCGCGCAAAATCTTATCGCATTGCGCTATGTCTAGTAACGACTCAACGGTAGTAAGCCCCCAAGAATCAAGGAACTCGTAGCCGCGCCCACGCCCACGCCGTGCATTTTCAATCGCAACAAAATTCGTGCCGCCGCGTCCGCCAACATCAACCGCGCGCACGCCCACATTTTGCAAGCGCAACACATCCCGAGCGCTCATTCCGCATCCAGTTTCCTTAACAACAACTGGCACTTTCATTGAATCAAGCGCGCGCGCAATGGCCTCAATATTGCTAAGCCACGCGCTAAAATCGCGGTCTCCTTCGTTCATAACAAGCTCCTGCGCCGCGTTAAGGTGGATTTGCAACGCGTTTGCCTGCAAAATTTCCACAGCTTTAATCGCCTGCTCAACGCTTGCCCCAGCGCTTACATTCGCCATCACAAATCCGCGCGGATTAAAGCGCCGAATCACGCTGAAAGTCTCTGAAAGACGCGGATTTTTAAGCGCTGCGCTTAGCGAGCCAGAAGCCATTGCTACACCAGTTTTTTCCGCCACTTTTGCAAGCATTGCGTTTATATTTTCGCCATTCTTGCTGCCGCCCGTCATTGCGTTAATGTACAGCGGAACGTCCCATTTTTCGGATTCTCCAAACACGCGCACGCTTGTATCTACATCGCTTAGCGCCAATTGCGGCAACGCATTTGGAATAAATCGCACTTGTTCAAAACCAGCGTCCGCGTGCGATTTATATTGTTCGCACGCAAGTTTTATGTGATCGTTTTTGCGTTGCTCGATAAGCGAAAAATCGCCACTTTCATCAATTTCTGCGACTTTCAGATTAAGCGCCTCAATCCCACTTTTTTGCCATTCGTCTTTAATGCGAGCAAACACGGCATCAAAATCTTGTGCGCGCGCAATCGCGATTCCGCAATCTCCGCCGCCTGCGCCGCTTGTTTTTGCTGGCAATCCTGCGCAATTTGCTGCTTCTATTAGTCGCGTAAGTTTTGGCGTTTCGATTAGCGTTCCCGTGATTTCGCCAAGATCTTTTAGTAACGCACGATTTTGCGCGAATCCGCTTAACAACGCGTTAAAATCACCATTTTCTAGCGCATTTGCGATTTTTTGCACGCATTTTTCGCTTTGCGCGCAAAAATCTTCGTAGGTTTTAGCACATGTTTTAGTAGGATTGCGCGCGGTTAAATCACTAGCTGCTGCGCCATCATCCGCGCCAGCCTTAACGCCAGCCTTCACGCTTCCAACAAGCTCCGCGCTACTTGCAGGGCTACCCGTCCACCCAACTAAAAGTCGCAAGCCGCCGCCCACTTTTAATCGTTTTACTTCAAATCGCGGCCATTTTCTTTGCATCAACTCGCACAAGCTGGAGTCTCCGCTTTCAATCATTTCTACTTCTGCTTTAAGCCATTCGCGATTGTACGCGCGGTACAATACCCATCCGCCGTATGCGCTGGCCGCCACGTCTCCGCCGCTTCCCGACTTTTTTACTAGCGAAGACGCAATTATGGCCAATTTGCACAATTCTGGCGTTGTAAGCGTTAATCCGTACCATTTACACAGCGCGCGCAGAGCAGCCACCGTTACGGCTGCAGAAGATCCAAGCCCGTATTTTTTGCCCGTTTTTTTATCGTCTAAATCGCTTTCAATATGTACGTTGTATTCGCGCGCGCAACCCAGTACTTCCTCCGCACCCAACGCGCCCACCTCGCGCGCATATTCGTCCACTACGTTCATTGCGGAAATCACGTACGCGTAGTATTTTTTAATTTTTTCTACATTAGTTTGTTCTAGCAAATCGTTGGTTTCTGGCGATTTTTCCGCTGGCAAATCGCAAGCAACCGAGCGCGAATCGCATCCGCATCCATCATTTTTATCTAAAATAAATTCCTTGTTATTGCCAAAACGCGTGCCGTCACCGTTTCCGCCGCCAAACTTCCAATATAATGGCTCAAAATTTTTATCCTCACACGTAATTTTTCCGTAAAAATTCCTGCCGTAAAAATTCCTACTACATGCGCCATTTTCAAGAAAATCACAAGCTCCAGCCGCATCAACCGTAACTTTTACATAACGATTCACGGCTGTTACGATTGCAGCTCTTCCATCTACAACAGCGTATTCGCCTGCTATATAAAGCTTTCCAGGTGCTTCCGCTTGAAACTTAGTCATGATTTTCTCCGTACGCCGTTACGCTAACCGCATCGCCTGGGCGCGCAATAACAAACTGCGGATTGGATTGCGCTGATTCAACAGATTCCGCAAAATCCGCATGAGACAAATCCGCCAAATCCGCCGATTTCTGCGACTCGCGCAAACTCTTAATCTCACTCAACACGCGCAAACTCAACTCATTTTTAACGCGCAAAGCATGCTCCGCGTTAGTTAAAACCTTAACATTTGGACCTGCGTCCATTGTAGCCCAAACAGGCCACCCCTCGCCGCGCATTTGATGCACAACTCTAAGCACGGCGTGCGATTCTTCGCTAAGGTAGTCAACGCTAGGATTGGCCGCGCGCATTGCAGCATGCATTCCTAAAGCGTTTCGCTCCGAAACCTCGCCCAAAGCCTCTAAATCACAGTTTTTAATCGCTTGCAAAGCCGTTGCAATGTCATCTTTACAACTTTCAATCCAACTTTTATAAAGCGGCGATGTTTCAACCGTTTGCCGCATTGCATTGCGGCTCGAAATCTTCTTTTTGCTTGTATTCAAAACAACAGCCACCATTGCAAGATTCAAATCTTTTGGCGATTCAATTGGCTCCGCATAACTTGTTTCGCTACTCACGCCTGCGTTCCACAGCACCAATCCACCGTAAATCGATCTGCATGCCGAGCCAGAGCCTTTGCGCGATAAAATCGAAAGTTCGCGCGCGTTTAACCTAAGACCAGACGCATACGCTGACGCCGCAGCCAGCGCCGCAAAACCCGAGGCGCTAGACGCAAGACCTGCAGCCGTTGGAAACGTGTTTTTGCTTACGACTCGCGCATGGCTTTCAATTCCAGCCATTTTCCGCACCATGTCTAGCATTCTTACGATTCGCGCGCGCTCTTCGCTTTGCAATAAATCGCCACTAAGCTCTGTGTTGTTTAAGCAAACGGAGTCTTCTTTTAGAAAATCGTCAAAATGCACGCTAGTTTTAGTGGAAAATCCGCCTAAAGTCAAAGATAGCGAGGAAGAATACGGCAAAATAAGCTGCTCGTCGCGCTTTCCCCAATACTTGATTAGCGCAATATTTGCGTTTGCTTCCGCGATTGCGCAATGCGTTTGCATCGACTCGTCAAACGCTATTTTTGGCTCAATTTCAACGTTTTCCACAATAACCTTTCTATAACCTTTCTAACTGCCGATTTCCACAATCCACGTTTTGGCAGCACCTGCACGCTCTAAAGCCAGCGCCACTTTAAGCGCATCCTCGTAACTTTGCGCAAGCGCGATAACGCATCCGCCACCGCCGCCTCCAGTTAGCTTTGCTCCCAAAGCACCACTTTTGCACGCAGCACTAACCAACTCGTCTAATAGTGGCGTACTCACGCCTAATTGCGCAAGAATCTTGTGAGCGCGGCTCATCTTAAGCCCAATATCCAACGGCTGCCCAAGCTCTAAGTCATCTTGCGCGCTAATAGCAATTTTCCCAAGCTGCTCTAGCATCGCATCAACCGCATGCGGATTCAAATCGCGCTTTTTGCGCAATGCTTCAACCGTATCGCGCGTTTGACCCTTGCATCCCGAATCAGCCAAAACAAGACACGCGTGCAATCGTATATTTATGTTGCTAAATTCGCCGCACAAAAATCGCACCGCGCGCGCCGAAGCAGTAGCCTTAGCGTCTAATCCCGATGCCTTTCCATGAGCAACATTTTCCGCCTCCTGCGTAAGCTCAAAAAGCTGATCCTCGCTGGCTTCAATCGCATAATAGTCTAGAATCGCGCGAATTACAGCGCCTGCAGCTGCAGCCGACGACCCCAATCCTCGCTCTGGCGGAAAATCGCAAGCTGTTTCCACTTGTAACGCTTCGCCGCGCCAATTCGCAAATTGCAAAGCCTTATAAATCGCGGTTTTAATGGAGTTCAAACACTTTGGTGCATTTTTTAATGGCCCGCAAAAATTCAACGCTTTAAGCGTTACGTAACTTTGAGCAAGCTCTTGCAAGCTGTTTTTATTAGGATTATTTTCGATTTGTGCAACTGGTTCGTCGGTTGTTTGCGACTTTTGCGCACCTGTGTTTAATACGTTTTCTGCGTTTGCGCTACTAACTGTTGCGCGCATCTTAAGATTTTTCAGCGGAAGAGCCACTGCACTGTAGCCATAAACAACCGAATGCTCACCAAAAAGAATCACTTTTGCGCAAGTCTGCCCAACGCCAATGCGATTATGTACGCGATTTTCCGCGCTCTCACAAATATTCTCATTCTTGCGCTCATTCTTGCAATCGCACGGATTGGACGCGTGGCGATTCGCTAAAGTGTTGCACTCAGTCACTAATCCTCCTTTGCGACTCATCTGGCTCACTCGCTGGCATTGCTTAATTGATGCGCGTTTAAGCTTATTTGCACAACTTTTATAATTTAGTAGCTAAAGCGACTAAACACCACGATTTGTGCAATACACACACAACACATTCACATTTCCCGCTTCATGTAGTGCGTTTGTATCATAAAACACGTAAATCCAGTACAAACACACTACAGTTCTACGTGTTTATGTAGTGCGATTGTACTAAAAACACCAAAATCAAATACAAACACACTACATGACAGGTCGTCGTTCGCGCGGTCTAAGCGCGCGAACGTCTTCGCCGCACGTAAAATCCACTGGACTTTACGTTTGAGCGGCTCAGCGCTCCGAATTGCCTTTTCGCTTAGAGCGTAGCGCGAAAACAAAAAAGCTCTGCGCAAGTCGCAGCAAGTAAAACTCACCACAATTCGCACAGAGCCAATGCTTAAGATCAATCCAAATGGATTGCCTCCCATCGCAAATTTCGCAGAAATCCTGCAAGAATACGCAAATCCTACAAAACTCGCAAAATCACGATAACCAGCAAGAACTCACAAAACCCGCGTGGGAAGCTGGAACACGTTTAACTACTCAGCTACAACCTTAACAGTAAAGGAAGCGCTGATTTCTGGGTGAAGAGCCACAGTTGCTGGGAATTCGCCAGTGGTCTTGATTGCAGCAACGCTAATAGCGCGTGCTTCAACGGCGGCCTTTGGTGCCAAAGCAGCAGCAATCTTATCGGCGGAAATACCACCGAAGAGCTTGCCAGACTCGCTCACCTTAGCGGCGATTTCTACAACAGTGCCTTCGATTGCGGCCTTAGCTGCAACGGCCTCTTCGCGAGTGGCCACAGCCTTAGCCAAGCGAGCGCGACGCATCGCTTCAATCTGGGAAGCAGCGCCCTTATTCCACGCAAAGGCCAAGCCCTGTGGAATCAAGTAGTTACGTGCGTAACCAGCCTTAACAGTAATAACGTCACCCGAGTGACCCAAGTTTGCAACGGTCTTGGTGAGAATAACCTTGGTTTCTGCCATGTTCTTATCCTCTCAATCAGCGACCAGTGGTGGCGTATGGGAGCAAAGCCATCTCGCGAGCGTTCTTAACGGCCTTCGCGATCTTGCGCTGTTCCTGTACGGTTACACCAGTAATACGACGGGAACGAATCTTGCCGCGGTCCGAAACGAACTTACGCAACAAAGCAACGTCCTTGTAATCAATTTCAGTAATCTTGGCAGCCTTCAAAGGATTTGGCTTCTTCTTAAAAGGCTTGACCGGTGGTTGCGGCCTCTTACGTGACATAGGATGTCCTCTCTTAAATGCGTTAAACTTTTGTTTTTGTTTATACGCTAAACTGATGTTTTTAATTGTAAAGTCGTATTTAGATTTTTACCAGCATTAGTTTTACAAGCAATAAGTCATATTCGCTAAACTATCTGCCCTAAAGCAGCGGCGGCTAGACGCCATTAGCGCGCGCATAAAACTAGAAAAACTAGAACTCTGGCTCTTCGTCTGATCCACCAAAATCGGAGCTAGCTCCAAACGTTGCAAATCCGCCGTTTGATGGAGCAGAAGCACTCCACGGGTCTTCAACGTTTACGCCCTGATTAGCGCCATTTTGCGCATTCATTCCAGCACCAGCAGCCGCATTATTCGCATAATTCGCGCCGCCAGCATAACCGCCAGTGTATCCACCAGCATTCATACCAGCTCCAGCACCAGCGCCCTGATTGAATCCGCCATTGTTCCCAGCAAAACCGCCCTTCGAGCTCAAACGATTAACCTGAGCGGTTGCAAAACGCAAGGATGGCCCAATCTCATCAATCATCAAATCAATGCTATATCGTTTTTCGTTGCTGTTTTTATCAACGTAGTTGTTTGCACGCAACCTACCTTGAACAATAACGCGCATTCCCTTTGTAAGCGTTTGCGCGCAATGCTCAGCTAAGTCGCCCCAAGCAACGCATCTAAGCGATAATGGCGTGCCGTTAACGTAGCTGTTTGTTCTTCTGTCAAAAGTAGAGGAATTAGAAACAATCGTGAAAGACGTTCTAACACTACCATTGGAACTGGTAGCAGTCTCTGGCTCTTTAGCCAAATTACCAATCACCGTTATAACAGTTTCTCCAGCCATCGTAGCCTCTTTTCTATTAAGACTTGGAACAATTTCGTGGAACAATTTAGAGCAAATCCAATTTGACTATTTGACTATAAATTAATCAAACTAATCTAAATAAAATTTTGGATATTATCCCTAAACTCTTGACTTTACTTTGCTTTATTTCGCTTTACTTTGCGTCCTTGCGAAGAATCTTCGTGCGGACTACAGATTCGTTAAGGTTCAAAACACGGTCAAGCTCGTCGCTAAGTGCTGGCTCGGCAGTGTAATTCACTACAACGTAGTTACCTTCGTTCTTGCCATCAATCTCGTAAGCAAGCTTACGGCGACCCCAATAGTCGGTACCATCAACGGAACCGCCCTCTTTGGTGACAAGCTCAAGATACTGCTCGGTCAACTTCTTAAGACCGCGCTCGTCAAGCTCTGGATCGGCAATGAACATCAGTTCATACTTGTGTGCAGACATCACCCACCTCCTTCGGACTATTCGGCTGCGGGCTTTCCACAGCAGGAGTGTGTTTGCAAAATCGTTCGTAAATCAAACTTATTACGCATTATTACGCAAATTCTCACGCAATATTTTTGAATATTTAATTTCACGAACAACCTACTAAGTCTACATCATGCTTGCGACTCACCGCCGCGCAGCTAATCAACCACACTAATGAGCGTAAATATTCCTATGCTTCATGTCTTCTGGAAGCGCGTTTCTAAGCGAAACAAGCGATCCAGACCTAAACACGGACCTAATTCCAGCAGCCAAAAGAGGCGCAATCGAAAGAACCGTCATATTTTCTAAGCGCTTCTCTTCTGGAACAGGAACTGTATCCGTTAAAATGATTTCGCGCGCGCCGCAATTCTTAAGTCGCTCTACTGCAGGCCCCGAAAGCAGCGCGTGAGTTGCAACCAAAGTAACGGATTTTGCACCAGCGCCTTTAAGTGTGCGCACAGCTTCGCAAATCGTGCCAGCCGTATCGATCATATCGTCTACAACAATGCAATCGCGGCCTTGAATATCGCCAATAATTCCATGCGCTTCCGCGTGATTTGGCCTTGTTATATCGCGCGTTTTGTGAATAAACGCTAATGGCAATCCGCCAAGCTTTGCAGCCCATTGTTCCGAAACCTTAATTCGCCCTGCATCTGGCGAAACAATCGTAGTGTTTTCTAGGCTCATTGTGTTGCGAACGTAGTCAATAAGCACTGGCATAGCTGTTAAGTGGTCCACAGGCCCGTCGAAGAACCCTTGCTCTTGAGCCGCGTGCATGTCTACAGTCAAAATACGAGTAGCTCCAGCGGAACGGAATAAGTCAAACATAAGTCGCGCTGTAATTGGCTCGCGGCCTTGATGCTTTTTGTCCTGACGCGAATACCCAAAGAAAGGCGCAACAACGTTTATGCTACGCGCGGATGCACGCCTTAAAGAATCCACCATAAGCAGCTGTTCCATAATCCAATTGTTGATTGGATCTGTGTGCGCTTGCAAAACAAAAACGTCTGCGCCTCTAACTGGCTGCGTAAAGCGCACATACATCTCCCCGTTTGCAAAATCGTAGGCAGTTGTTTCCAGCACGTCTATTCCAAGGTAGTTGGCGGTTTCTTCCGCAAGTTGTGGATACGCTCTACCCGTTACAAGCATCATTTGCTTTTTTGGAGTGCCTTCAAGAATTGTTGACATATTTGCCTTCCCGTTTGCAAAATCTGTAAAAACGCATACGCGACTAGTCTAGCAGCATACAACGCCACTATTCAAACGCGCGAACAACCTGTTGCGCATTGCCGTACGAGCTTTGCGCACCAAATCCCATTGCCGCATACGCAGAAACGTAAGTTGCAACTTGCGCGCTTTGATCCAGACTAAAGCCAGCTGCAAGTCCTGCTAAAACGGTTCCCATAAACGCGTCTCCGCAACCCGTTGTATCTACTGCTTTAACACGCTGAGGGCAAATTCGCACAGCCTTCTTGTCATCTTGCGCAGCGTAGTCTAAAACAACCGAGCCTTCTGCACCAAGCGTTACAACTGCCTCATCAAAGCCGTACTCGTGCATAATACGCGCCGCATCATGCCAATCAAAATCATCCCAATTTCCGTCTTCTGGCTCGCTAATTTTAAGCAATTGCGCCATCTCATGCTCGTTTACAAGAAGTATGCTTGCGTTTTCAATCAATTCGCGTGGCAGCTCGCTTACAAAAGGCGAATTATTTAGCAAAACTTTTACGCCAGCCGCACGCGCAATTTTTGCCGCCGCCGTTACGGTTTCCATTGGGCTTTCTAGGCAAAGTCCTAAAACGCTTGCGCCGCAAATTGCTTGCTTAACATCGTTTTGATTAATGTATTCAACGCTCACTTTTGCATTAGACCCTGGAGCGTAAACGATTGTGTTTTCGCCGCCTTTTGCGTCTACTGTTATTACTGTTGCGCCACTTTTTACGCCTTCTACACGCAAAATTCTAGACGTGTCTACTCCAGCAGATTCTAGCGTGTTTAATAGGAATTTTGCATTTTCGTCGCTGCCTACCGCGCCAAACATTTGCACGTTTGCACCTATTTTTGCTGCAGAAACGGCCTGATTCCCCGATTTTCCGCCTGGAAGAACGCGCAAATCACTTCCGTTTACAGTTTCTCCAGGATTTGGGAGACGATCTGCGACTATTGTGTAGTCTGCGTTCATGGAGCCTACTACAGCAACGCGATTGCTTGATTCGCCTATCTTTTTTAGCGCGCTAGCAAGCATTTCGCCACTTAGTGGCGTAGTCTTTTCCATAATAAATCCTTTCGTAAAATTCCATTAATTCGTGATTTAAGCGTGATTAAGTATTAATTCAAGCCGCAATCAAATCACAATTTAACTTACGATTAACTCGCCTAATTCTTAAAGCTATGAACAGGCGCTGGAATTCTTCCGCCACGCGAAACAAACTCCTCGCAGCTTGCGGTATTTACTGGCATAATAGGAGCGTACCCCATTAAACCGCCAAAATTAGCCATTTGCCCAACGCTTTTACCTTCCACAGGTATTATGCGCACAGCAGTTGTTTTTTGGTTTATCATACCGATTGCTGCTTCATCCGCAATCATCCCAGATATTGTTGCAGCGGTTGTGCTTCCAGGAATCGCAATCATATCTAGGCCTACCGAACATACGCACGTCATTGCTTCTAGCTTTTCTATTCTAAGGCATCCAGACTTTGCAGCAGCAATCATGTTTGCATCTTCCGAAACAGGTATAAACGCGCCAGAAAGACCACCAACGTAGCTACTGGCCATTATTCCGCCCTTTTTAACTTGATCATTAAGCATTGCAAGAGCGGCGGTTGTGCCAGGCGCGCCAACAGTAGAAAGCCCGATTTTCTCTAAGACTTCGCCCACGGAGTCTCCCACAGCTGGCGTTGGCGCAAGCGACAAGTCGATTATTCCAAACGGCACACCAAGCCTTCTAGATGCCTCTTGCGCAACAAGCTGACCGACTCGCGTAATCTTAAAAGCTGTGCGCTTAATCGTCTCACACAAGAACGCAAAATCCTTGCCACGCGCCTCGTCTAGCGAGCGCGAAACCACGCCTGGCCCCGATACGCCAACGTTTATTACAGCGTCTCCTTCGGTTACGCCGTGGAATCCGCCTGCCATAAATGGATTATCGTCTGGAACGTTGCAAAATGCAACGAACTTTACGCATCCGTACGAATCACGGTCTGCAGTCGCGCGCGCGATTTGCTTAACTACTCGTCCAAGCAACTCCACACAATCCATATCAATTCCAGTGCGCGTGGACCCAACGTTTGCGCTCGAGCACACAATATCCGTCTCTCTCAAGGCTTTTGGCAGCGATTCTATAAGCATGCGATCGGCAGCTGTCATGGATTTTGCAGGCAGCGCAGAGTAGCCGCCAATCAAATCTACTCCAACTTTTTTGGCAGCCTTATCTAGCGCGTGCGCGATTTGCACAAAGTCGTCTGGGCTTTTGCACGCTGCTGCTCCAACTAGGCTTATTGGCGTTACGGTTATGCGCTTGTTTACAATCGGAATTCCGTAGTCGCGCTCAATCGCGCAGCCCGTGCTAACTAAGTCTTTTGCAAGGCGCGTAATCTTGTTGTACACGTTTTCGCACACTTTTTGCACGCTTGCGTCTGCGCAGTCTAGCAGATTTATTCCCATTGTTATGGTTCTAACGTCGAGCTTTTCTTGCTCGATCATGGAGTTTGTTTCGCTCACTTCCATAATGTTTAGCATGGGCTTCTCCTACTAATCCCTAGATTCTGTGCATGTTTGTAAATATTTCTGCGCGCTGGCAGTGTATGCTAACGCCTATTCCTTCGCCCAGCTTTGCCAATTCTTCGGCCAGCTCGCCAAATTCTACGCTTATTTCGTTTACGTCTACAATCATCATCATGTTAAAGAATCCGTTGACGATTGTTTGAGATATATCTAAAATATTCGCCTTGCTATTTGCTAAATGAGTCGTAACTTTTGCTATGATTCCTACAGCATCTTTGCCCACTACGGTGATTACGGCTTTGTTTTCATCATTATTAGTGGTGTTCATAATCACTCCTATTGGCTATATGTGATTTTTGCTGCGCAACAGCTGTTCTATTTATTCTATGTGCCATTCGCGCGCGCTTTGCTCCTTATTTATACTATTGCCCGCCTCGTATAATCGCTTAGTTGTGCAACACGCCAAAATAACATATGAATAAATTTTCATAAAAGGTTAAAAATTTATAATAAAATCCTCTATATATCGTTATATCAACATAATATGCGTCAAATACCCCCCCCCCCATCAGTAAATTTTACACTTATAGACAACGTCACGCTTAAAAAATTTCACTCAAAAAACAAAAATACGATATAATATCTTGAATTGATGAATATTTATCTGTTCATGTAATTGGGCAAAGCTTGAATGCATGCATGTTAATCACACATTAGCAATCGCAATGCATCGCATGCTACATAAAGCGGACGAATAAAAGAAGAACACAAAAAGAACGGGGATTATTATGGTAAAGAGCACTCGTCAAAAGCACGCTCGCAATCAAGAGTATCGCTCACTTGTAAACGTAAGCGCCGATTTTAACGCATCAACCGCGCGCAAACTGTCACTTAGCGCGCTTACAACAGTTCTTACTGCAGCAACCTGCTTGGGCGGTCAGCCACTACTCGCATCCTCTAATATTCTTCTTCCTCCAACTACAGCGGCTTTTGCATCTCAAGTGAGTGATACAAACACTACTCCTTGGCTACATACGCCAAATATTCTTGAGTTCCAAAGGTATCGTTTTGTTAACAGCAATGGCACACCTGGCAAAATAGAAGCAGACGGTTTGGGTGATTACGATAACACCACCAAGAAATCGGATATGTATGCACATCTTGAAAAGAACGGAAACGACCAGTACCTAATCTTCGATGTGTTCTTTAACAACGACGGTAAAGATATGACTGGCGCTTCCAAACAACAACAGTATGTTTGGCAAATTCCTTTTGCAGTTGCTGACTTAAATAATGGTTATTACAATAAAGACACATTAAGTGATTTAAGCTTTGATTTTTATAAACGAAATGGCACTAGTCCACAAACAACAAACGCTGTTCTTTCACGCGATTTTTCATTATTCACTAAAGAAAATAGCCAGTCAAAAAATCTTAATGACCCCTTGAAAGATGATCAGCACCTTGGAAACTCTTTATACAAAATAACCTTAGGCATAAGAGGAGGAAACAGCAACAAGCAAGATTTGAGTGATACTTTCCACAATAATGCAGGCGACAGGGTTATTAGCAATGCTACAACATTGAGAGGCGTATATAGCGGCAAGAGCTACGGCATCGGCTTAAGAACTACAAACGTCGACTATGCAGTACACATGCATTGCAAAGTAAAGTTACGTCAAGGAGTCACTCTTGACGACATCCAAGATGCTTATACATGGGCAAATACAAGTACTTATGGTAGAACGACTAACTCAGCATACACCTTTATTTCTGGTCGCGAGCGCTGGACTGAACAAAATCTTAAGCGCACAAAAAGCGATAGAATCCCTCCAAAGCTGTATTTTAATGACAAAGAAATTAGCGATTCAAACAACAGCATTACCGTGTATCAGGGCGATAGTCCTACAATCAAATTCGGAACATCCGACGACAGTGGAAAAGTAACGAAATTCTCTGTAAGCGGTTTCCCAGACTTTGCTAAAAATGGCAATGTTGACGAGAAAAACGATAATGGCATTGGTGCTAGCGAAAGCAAACCTTATACAAAGGTTATTAATAAGACTACATTTATACACAAAGATAAAAGTGGCAATCCTGTAAACTCCGACTACGAGGTTACTATCTCTGCAACCGACGCTTCTGGAAACAAAGTAGAAAAGAAAGTTACAGTACATCTTAAAAATCTGAACCAGAAGTACAAAGAACCAACTGCTACACCAATTACTGTTGATTGGGGGCATAAGCTTACTGAAAACGACTTGAAGCCTCACGTTACTGGGATTGAAGGCGGAGGGCAACTCGTCTTTAATCCATTCCCTACAACCAACATTCCACAAGAGTACTTTAACGGAAAGGAAACTCTTACCACAAACGCGTCTGCAAAAGTTGTGTACTCAGATAACTCGTATCACGTTGTTACGATTCCTGTAAACATTAAAAAGCCACTTTCTTTACAACATAAGCTTAATGGAAATACCGTTAATGCTACTGTTGGCGACCCTCTTACTAAAACAGGGAACAAGGTTGACGCTAAGCAATATCTTGGCAATCTTGACGACGCTACTAAGAAGAACATCAAGAGCGCAGAGTGGGTGAACGGCGAACCTTCCACAGACGTTGCAGGAAAGAGAACTTACACTGCTAAAGTCACGTTTAATGACGGCAGCACAGCGGAAGAAAAGGTCACTTTCACTGTGCGCCCTAAGAAGCCTACAATTGAAACTGATTTGACTGGTGTTGCAGGCGTAAAGGGCAAGGAAGTTGTAGTTAATGCAGGCCCTGGCACCGAAGGAAGCACTGTAACTCTTAAGGATAACGGTAAGAATACAATCGGCACGGGAACCGTTGGAGCTGATGGCAAAGTTACAATTAAGGTTGATGGCGTCATTCCTGAAGGAAATGTAACTGCCGTAACGTCTACAAATCCTGCAGATCCAACTAAGGAGCAGTCGGTTCAGTCGCCAGTAAGCGAACCTAAGAATGCTACTAAAGACGACAAAGCTCCAACGCTTACTGCCGATAAAACCAATATTGAAGTCGAAGTTGGCAAAGATTTAACTATCAACCTTACAGCAAAAGACAATTTGAAAGTTGATAGAATCGACACATCAACAGCTACGATGACTCTGTTTAAAAATGACCAAACAAAGCTGTTTAGTAACCTGACTCGCGCTGGATCAAAGTACGATTCTAAGAACACAGACAAAGAGAAGAAACTTACTTATACATTCTCTGGCTTTAAGACTGAAGAAATTGGCACATACGACTTAACATTTAAGGCATTCGATTCTGCAGGAAACGAGTCAACGCCTGTAACTGTAAAGGTAACAGTTAAGAAGAAAGAAGATCTTCAGACTAGGCCTATTACTGTTAACTTGGGTCAAACGCTAGACGAAAAATGGGCAAAGAAAACTATAGCCAACCACAGGAGCTTACCAAAAGGGACTAAGTTCGCATGGAGCACTGAAACTGGCGGAACTCCAAACACTTCCACCGTTGGCAAGGAAAAGCCTGGAAAAGTTGTTGTAACTATTCCTACTAACGACCCAAATAATCCACAAGTTGAAACTGTTGACGTTAAGGTAACTGTTAAGGATAGCGAAAGTCCTAAAGTTACGATTCAGCAAAAAGGCGAAGGTGGCACATATAACACCATTAATGGTGAATATCCTGATGGGCCAAAACACGCACAAGTATTCACTATCACTACATACCGCGGTGATAAGAACGATATTAAGATTACTGCAACCGACAACAGCGGAAACGTTACAACTCTTGCTTTAACGCCTAAAACTCCAGGCGAGACAGAAAAAGATCCTACTGGAACTGGCACAACTGCAGATCCTAAGACTTTAACGCTTGATGGCACTACTCCACTCAACACTGAGCCTGGCGAGTATAAGCGTACTATCACGGCGGTGGATCCTTCGGGCAACACTACAAACGTGGCTGTGAAGTTTATTGTTAAGCCGCAATCAGATAAGTACAGCAAAGTCACAGGCACGCCTGTTACGTACAACATGAGTAGCGGCACGACGCATCCAGATCCTAAGAGCGGCATTAATGCAGATGATCTAAAGAATCTACCTAGTGACGCTACCTACTCTTGGACTACGGAGCCAGATTGGAATAAGACTGGCGAACAAAACGCTAAAGTCCGCATAGCATTTAAGGACGGATCAACTAAAGACGTTACTACAACTGTTACTGTTAAAGACAATATCGCGCCTGTTATTAACACACCTAGTACCAATAAGGCAAAGAGAGCAGACACTGAGAAAACAGCTGAGTACTACCAGTTCAAGGTGCATAATGGCAAACCGTTCAGCATTGATATCAACGCTTATGACAACAGCGGAAAGATTAAGAGTGCAACAATAGCAACATTCCCAGGTCATGACGGAAAAATCACTATTGACAATCAAAACGGGAATTCTGCAGAAAAGCCTGCGACTATTCATATTCAAGGCACTGCTCAGCGAGATGCGAATATAACCAATTCGTCAGACAATAAGTGGTCTCGTGAACTTGTTGTTACAGACGAAGCTGGCAACGAGTCTAAGCTAAAGGTTCAGATTTCCGTATACACGGATGCTGAAGAGCATAATGCTGCTCCGTCTCCTACATCTACGCCAGTTAAGAATCCTACAGATAATAACGCGATTACAAACGCTATTACTATTACAAAGAAGGATGACCCGAACTCCACTGTTGATAGAAGCAAGTTAACCTTCAAAGTTGGCGATATTCCTAAAACTAATGGAATACATGCTGTTCCTGTAACAATCACATATCCAGATGGCTCCACAACTACGGTTGAAGTACCAGTATTGATTAAGTTGCAAAACAAGATCTACAAGCCTACTGGGAATAAGATTGAAGTTCCTTGGCATTCTAATACTAACGAATTAATTAATAAGATTAAGAATGTAAGTTCTCTTGCTTGGGAAAATAACAACAAACCAAAACAAGACCCAACTGTAACTATTGTAGACAACAGTTCTGTTCCAAGCACCGATAAGCCTGGCGAAAGCCAAGTGCAGGTTAAGGTTACGTATTCGGATGGCTCTAGTGACGTTGCAACAGTAACTGTTAAAGTTTTGGATCCACAAAACAAGGATTACACGCCAGAAGGCCAAACTATTAAGGTTGACTACAGTAAGACGAAGAACACTACCATAGAGGATAGTGTAAAGAAGAATGGCATTAAGCTAAAGAAGAATGGCGCTGACACGACTTTGCCTACTGACGCAACAGTGACCATTGACAGCAATAGCACTATTCCTGATGGCACTCAGCCTGGCGATTTTACTGTTCCTGTAACAATCACCTATGGCGATGGTTCAACGGATCACGCAACGGTAACCGTTAAGGTTGGCGAGCCTCAGAATAAGAAGTATGAGCCAAATAAGCCTGATGGAATCAGCGTTGGATATAACGGTAAGGTTCCTTCTGATGAAGAAATCAAAGGTAAAGTCAAGTTTGACGATAACAACAAACCTCCAACAGACGGTACAACAATTACAGTTGATAAAGGTCAAACACCTATCGACACTAAGACTCCTGGAACCGTAAACGTTAAGGTTACTGTTACCTACCCTGACGGTTCTGAGGATCACGTGGAAGTTCCTGTAACAGTTGGCAATCCAGATAACGTGACTCATAAGGCTTCTGCAACGCCTATAGAGTTGAAGCGCAATAAAGACAATACAAATAAGCCAAATGAAGATGACATTAAAAAGCATGTCACAACTGGAGTTGCTGAAACTGAGAAGCAGCCAACCATTACTGTAGACACGGATAAGATTCCAGATACAAACAAGACTGGTACAACTAATGTTCCTGTAACTATTAAGTATGAAGACGGCACTACCACAACCGTACAGGTTCCTGTTGTTGTAACGGATACAAACGCAGACGAATACACTCCAAACGTTGATCCTGTGGAAGAGCAGTATGGTACCAGCAGAAACGATACTAAGGAAGCTGTTAAGAAGGCTGTAACTGTTCCTGATTGGCCAGATAAAGATGATAAAACTAAGCCACAGCCAAAAGTCACTATCACCAGCAAAGATGAGGATATTCCAGACGGCACAAAGCCTGGTACTTATCATGTACATGTAGATGTTCAGTATCCTGATGGAACTGTTGATAAAGTTACTGTTGATGTGACTATTAAGAACAAGCAGTCGGATACTTTCGAGCCAAAAGCAAAGCCTGTTGTTAAGCCGTATGGCACGAAGGTTACATCTGATGATATAACTAAGAATGTAACTGTTCCTAATTGGCCAGAAGCAGACAAGGATAAGTTAACGATTGAGTTGAACGATCCTAACCAGACTTTGCCAGATGGTAAGACTCCTAAAACCGTAAACGTTAAGGTTAAAGTCACCTACCCAGATGGCACGACTGACATTGTTAATGTTCCAGTAACTATTAGCAATAAGCAGTCTGAACTTTACCCACCTAAGGCAGATAGCATTACCAAGAAGAATGGCGAAGCACCTACTGCTGAAGACATTAAAAAGGCTGTAGAGATTCCTAATTGGCCAGAAGGCAATGGCAAAGTCACAAAGACTGTTGATTCTACGAGCATTCCAGACGGCAAAAAGGGCGGCACTTTCAACGTTCCTGTAACAGTTACCTACCCAGATGGAAGCGTTGCTAAGATTGACGTGCCAGTAAACATTGGCAACCCAGAAGCCGCGACTAAAGTTGTGACTGTGCCAAAGAACAGCGATCCAGATCCTAAGAACAGCATTGCTAACAATGGTGACTTCCCACAAGGAACGCAGTTCGAGTGGTTAAAGAAACCAGACACGTCTAATGAAGGCAACGGCATAAAAGGTAAAGTAAAGATTACTATTCCTGGATCTGATACTCCTCAAGAAGTGTCAGTAGATGTAAACGTGGTTGACCCAAGTGCATCTGAAGTCAACGTGCCACAAAAAGGCAAGTTGCCAGATGCTAAGGATGTTATTAAGGATTCTAGCGAAACGAGTAAGTATCCTAGCGGAACTACCTTTACATGGAAACCTGAGAATACACCAGATACCAGCAACTCTGGAAAGAAAGATGGAGTTATACTAGTCACCCTACCAGGCCAATCCCCTGTGGAAGTGCCTGTAACAGTGAACGTTTTGCCAAAGCCAGAAGCGAATGTTGTGAACGTTCCACTAAATGGCACACTGCCAGAAGCTAAGGATGTTATTAAGGATTCTACCGATAAGAATAAGTTCCCTAATGGCACTACGTTCGAGTGGAAGACTAAGCCAAAAACAGACGAGTCTGGCAAAGACAAGAAAGGCGTAATAACCGTCACTATTCCAGGTGTAAATGGCAAGCAAGGCTACACTGTTGATGTCGAAGTTCCTGTGAACGTAACTCCTGAGCCTATAGCGAAGGAAACCACCGTTGCTCAGAACAGCGATCCTGATCCTAAGAACAGCATTGAGAACAATGGCAGCTTCCCAGATGGCACTACCTTTACTTGGGGTACAGGCAAAGACGGAAAGTCTGGCAAGCCAGACACGTCTAAGGCTGGCAATAGCGTACCTGGCATCGTTGTTGTAACTGTTCCAGGCATAAAAGACCCTATAACAGTTCCTGTAAGCGTAAACGTTATACCAGCACCTGTTGCAAAAGATATGACTGTGCTGCAAAAGAAGGATGGCAATACAACTGGCAAAGAACCTAACGCAGAAGATGCTATTGCAAATAAGGGCAACTTCCCAGATGGTACACAGTTCAAGTGGAAGGAAGACGCAGACGGCAAGAAAGGCGGCAAGCCTGATACGTCACACGTTGGCAACCAGCCAAGCGTTGTGACTATTACGGTTCCAGGAATGACTCCTGTAGATGTGCCTGTAAACGTGCTTGTTGTGCCAAATCCAGAAGGCAAGACGGTGAGCGTGCCAGTAAACGCCAAGCCAAAGCCAGAAGACAGCATCTCCAACAAAGATGATTTACCTCAGGGAACCACCTTCGACTGGAAGAAAGATGCTGCTCCAAATACTGACAAGCCAGGCACCACTAAAGGCACTGTGCTCGTCAAGATTCCAGGCGTAAATAACCCAGTAGAAGTGCAAGTAACTCTAAACGTTACAGACAAGCCATTTATTAATGATGGCAATGCTGAAAACACGCCAACTAAGCCTGATAAGACCACTATTACTGGTAAAACTCAGCCAGGAAACACCGTAACTGTCAAAGACAATGGCGGTAATACTGTTGGTACTGGAACTGCCAACGAAGACGGAAACTTCACTATCGAAATCGATAAGAAGGATCCTGGTACAACACTCAAGCTTGTTCCAAGCAAAGGTAATGAAGAAGGCACTCCAGTAGAAGTAACCGTCACGGCTAAACCACAAAAGCCAACGATTACGGTACCAACCGACAACCAGAAGAACGACGGAAACGTAACTGTAACTCCGCCAACTGGCGACACAACGGTTGTAAAGATTGAAATCAATGCTAAGCCAAATTCAATCAATGGTCCAGAACAGCCAGTTCGCACAATTATTGCTAAGAAGGATAACGATGGTAAGTGGAAGATTGACGGAGACGCTCCAGATGGCGTAACTGTTGATCCAAAGACTGGCGTTGTTACTATTCCAGCAAAGAATTTGGAGGATGGCAGCACTATTACTGCAGTATCTAAGAACAAGACAGATAAACCATCTGATCCTGCTACTGCTGTGACTGGCTTTAAGACTCCACAGATTAGCGAGCAAAAGCTAAAAGACAATCCAGATGATTCTACTAAACAAATCATCACTGGAAAGACGCTTCCAGGTGCGAAGGTAACTGTTACCGATAACAATGGCAATCAAATCGGAACTGGTACTGTAGATAAAGATGGCAACTTCACTATTACTATCAACAAGCAAACGCCTGGCGCGATTGTAAACCTTACACCTACAAACGGCACAGGTGATTTTGCTAAGACTGGAAACACTGTTGAAGTAACGGTTGGCGGAGATATTGCCGTTCCACGCATAGACACGCCTGCAGACGGAAGTGCCACAATAACGCCAAATCTTACGGATACGCGCATAGATAAGGTTGTTATTACGTATACGCCTGAAGGCGACGGAAGCACGCCGCAAACTGTTACAATCACCGTTATCGCCGAGGGCGATAAGCGCGTGTGGAAGATTGACGGAGACGCTCCAGAAGGCGTAACTGTTGATCCAAAGACTGGCGTTGTTACGATTCCAGCTGCAAACGTTAAAGACGGAAGCAAGATCACCGCTTTTGCAAAGAATAGCGCAGATAGCTCTAGCACTGTTACAGGCACGATTGCGCAGCCTGGAGACGGTGGTAGTGGCGATAGCGGCGATGACAGCGGCAGCGGCGAAAGCGGCGAAAGCGGAAGCCACGCCAACAACGCCAATAACGCCAATAACGCAAACAAGAATGGCAGCAACGCCAGCAACGCCAGCAACGCCAACAAGAATGGCAGCAATAATCATGGAAACCAATCTCGCAATAGTGGATCTAATAGTGGATCTAGAAGAGGTAAGGGTGCGCTAGGTAATACTGGCGTTGGTGTTGCATTAAGTGCTCTTGCGTCTGCGATGCTTGCTGGCATGGGTGCTGCAGGAAGGGCTGTATCTCGCCGCAAGAAGCGCAACTAGCTAGCACGCGCTAAGTAACTATAAACCAACAAACAAAGGCCTGGAGCGATTGCTCTGGGCCTTTTTATTACCCGCTTTTTGGGAAAACATCCGCATTTTGTAAACATCCGCATTTTGTAGATCTAAACAGCGTGTCAAACAACAAAAAGCGGAAGTTCATGTAGTGCGATTATACCTATATGGCGTGTCGCGTCGTTCGCGCATTACAGCGCGCTCACGTCTTCGCCACAGTAAAGTCCACTGGACTTTACGTGTGAGCAGCTCAGCGCTCTATTCCTCACGGCTATTAGTAGCCGCGCGTTCGCAAATAGGTAAAAAAAAAAACGCGGTAAAATACCGCGAAAACAAACATATTGTGGGTGATATAGGAATCGAACCTATGACCCCTTCCGTGTGAAGGAAGTGCGCTAGCCGCTGCGCCAATCACCCAAAATTTTTTTAATTATGCGTGAAAGGCAATCCTTTCGAGTGGGCGATACAAGGTTCGAACTTGTGACCCCTTCCGTGTCAGGGAAGTGCGCTACCACTGCGCCAACCGCCCAGGTTGTTTATTAAGCTAACACGCTCAATCGAGGTGGGTACGAGAGTCGAACTCATCTATACGGCTTTGCAGGCCGCTGCCTAACCGCTTGGCTAACCCACCACAAGGCCGATAACTCACCAGACCTAGAGCGGACAACGGGACTCGAACCCGCGGTCTCAACCTTGGCAAGGTTGCGCTTTACCAACTAAGCTATGTCCGCAATGCTTTCTCGCTAACTAATGCCAGTCCGAAGCACGAGTAACTACTATACCAGAAATATTTATAAATTCAAGTCCGCCGCCCATTGGCGTGTCGAATAGCAAACACTGTTAAATTTTCTACCTAACATTCTTTAAAACTCCGTACCCAATCGCCATCCTTCCCCCATTTTCAACATATTCCCTAATATTTTTTTGCAAACTTGTTTCCGTCTTGCCACTTTCCTTGCCACTTTCCTTGCGCACTTCCCCACACGCTTCTACATTGTTTTCCTTGCCACAATCTACTCCACTTTCTTTATGCCCAGCTATCTCGCGATTTTCTCCAAAAACCCAACGCTTATAGTCGTCAGAATATGCAATTCCAAAAACTCTAAACATAGATCTAAATACTCGAATATTCGACTTTTCTGGTAGCAACTTATCTAAAGCAGGATCAAGCAGCCATGATATGCAATAAAAAGTGCAATTCTTTAACTCAGGAATGTACTTATCTATAAACTCATTAGCCAACATAAAACTTATCGTTAAATTTTCTATGCTTAACTTTGCATCAGACGGAATATGTACGCTTACCAGATTTTGCCTTTTGCAAAACTCAAATTCTAATTCACCTAATCTAAATATTTTCATAGAAAGAAGACGCGGAAACCAAAATTCTTCACTAAAAACAAAAGGATACTTGCCAACATAAATCTTCTTAACAAATCTTTTAATAAAACCAAAAGTACTTAAAAAGACTTCATCTTTAATTCCAGCTTGTTCATATCTTCTACGCACCAAAAGAATGCATACCATAAATATGGAAAGAATACGCATTCCGCTATCATCAGCACAATATTCATTCAATTTTGCAACTGCTAGCTCTTGATTAAACCCGTCATTAAAAAGGTCTTGTATACAATCCATCAAAACAGAAATATCTACATTCTTAAACGATTGTATTATTGTGCGCGTTAGGCAATCATCAAAATGCAATTCGTTACACAGATTTTCAACATCTTCTGCAGTCTGCGAAATCAGGTATGACTTTTCATCTTCTTTTAACAAATCACACATTTTTACCTCACAATAAACTCACAATAAGCCTCACAACAAATCAAAATTAACTTCAAACATCCTTTTCCATGGAAAATCTACATTATTGATTTTCAAAGGAAGCGCTTTCGATAAATTCAACTTGCTATACTCTTTCTGCAACAAGTTTTTAGCTTCAAGCTTAGCCCACTCTTCGCATGGCTTTACATCAAAATAATTACCACCATAATTATCAATCCTATTAGCTATATTCCATCGAATATTTGATTGATATAACGCGTCTTCTATTATTCTATATGCAATATTTTTCTTTATACTTTTTGAATCAATACCCAGAATTGCTTGAGATAAAACTGTTCCCAAAGTATTACAATTTGTATTCCATCCCGCATAACTAATAATTCTGTCTAAAACGTTATTATCATCTAGCAAAGTTAATAATTGCAAATCCCCACCATTTGAATACGCACTATCGCATAACGCAACTTTCTTACCAGATTCAACTAGCGTGCAAATATGATTAGTAAAATAATCTAAATTTCTATACGTGTCGTACGCTACATCATGATTAGATACAGAAAATTCTGCTTCTTGCATAACTTTTCCAGGAGCATTAATCATTAAACAAATGTTGTTTAGTCCACTTAAACCGCTTAAATCACCTAAATCGCTATCTTCCCAATTTTCTAAAAGCCTTGCTCCACAAGCTAAAACATGAGATTTTAGGCTTTCAAACATAGGCCTATCTTCGTAAGAAGGAACTATTGTTGGCCCTAATATAGACGAATATTCAACACTTATAGCAGGCTTTATTCTATGCGATTTACAAAACGCTCTTGCAAGCAGAGTCATGCCAACTTCATCTGATCCAGGATACATAGCAACTCTACTGTTTAACCTCTTAGAATAAACAGCTGATTGAAGTCTTCTTTGAGATACTGCAGTATATCCGTATGGACTAGAATCGTCTTGTGGAAAAATAAGATAATCAATAGTATTATTTGCTACTAAATCAAGAATTGATATATTAATACCAAGATTTTTATCACGACGATTTTCATAATCATCAATAACATATTGAGGAATATCAAAAGATTCTAACTCTTTCTCCTGCAATTGTGTTAGATCATTGCATCTAATCTTTTTATCACTCAGATATGCTCTTAAATAAAGACTCCTACCATATTCTGCGTAATAATCAGGCTCCTCATCGCTGCTGTTATACGCAGGCGCGCGCATAACAGTGCAAAAAACAAATAAAGTCATATTTGGATTAACTTTTTTGAGCTTTTCCAATACGCTCAGTCTGCTTTGCAAACAATCGCTTTGTAAATTATGTACTCTTGAAGGAACCAATCCCCCATACACAAGCATGTCTGCAGATATTATAGCAATATCACATTTTTTGGCGTTATCCATCAAGAAATCAACTATTCCATTAATATCTGCAGACTGTTTTTTATTACCTAATAATTCTAACGGCACATTTACAAGGTCAAAATCACTACTTTTAGCTAAAAGCTCTGGGAACTTATAGTTACAAGGTCGCTCGTCTAATGGAAGAAATAAGACTTTCATTTTAACCTTTCAACCCACCTTCTTGTAATCCTTTGTAAAGATGCTTTTGGAATAAAGCAAAGAATACAACTATAGGAATAAGCGATATTATTGCACCAGCCGCAACTAATCTAGGATCCGTATAGAACGTTCCTTGTAAACGATTCAAGCCAACAGTAAGCGTATATTTATCGTCATCGCTTAATGCAACCAATGGCCACAAGAAGTCGTTGTAGCTTCCAACAAATGATAATATTCCAATAACAGTAAGCGTTCCTTTTACCTGCGGCAAGGCTACATACACGAATCTTTGCCAAATATTCGCTCCATCTACTTTTGAAGCTTCTAGTAAATCTTGCGGAACAGATTTAAACGCATTTACCATAAGCAATACGTTTAACGGGCCGATTAAACCAGGCAAAGCCAAACCAAACAGAGTATTAGTTAATCCCATACCTTTTACTAGAAGGAATGTAGAAACAAGAATACCTTCGCATGGCATGATGATTGCGGCAACAAAAAGCAAATAACCAATTTTACTAAACTTAAACTTTAAGCACCCAAAAGCATATCCAGCCATTGAGCATCCGATTATATTCCCCAAAACATTCATTGCTACAACAATCAAGGTATTGCACAAATAGTGAAGTATAGGAACTGTTCTAAATGCTTTTACAAAATTTTGCACTGTAAAATCATGCGGAATCAAATACGGAGGCATTGCAAAAACATTGTCATTAGGCCCCTTAAACGCTAGTGCAATTTCCCACACTAATGGGCCTGCTAGTAATATAAACACTAATACAAGAATGCAATATTGAACTATCGTTCCGATTCTAACGCGATGAGTGTTATTAGTTTTCATCTTCAGCACCCCTGTGAACAAATATTTGCTGAATAACTGTTATAAAACCAACAATAATTAACAGAACAACGCTTATTGCGCTAGCGTAGCCAGTGCGAGCGCTCAATCCTGTTCCTTCTTGCTGAATCAGCATTGTCATTGTTATATCTTTTCCACCTATTCCGCCTGTACCACGCGTAATGACGTACACCTCGTTAAACACTCGGAATGCTGCTACAGATGAAAGCATCATTATTAGAGTCATTGTGGATCTAACTCCCGGTACTGTGATGCAGAAGAATTTGCGCATTATTCCAGCTCCGTCTATATCTGCAGCTTCGTACAATGATTTATTTATGTTAGCTAAAGCTGCTAAATAAATAATCATGTAATATCCAAGACCTAACCATATTGTTACAAACATTGCACTAAAAATTGTTAGCCATCTGTCTGTAAGGAATGGCAATGGCCCTGTTACTACGTGAATCATCTGTAGAATGGAATTAACTAATCCCCTTGTATCGAGCAAGTTAGTCCAGATAAGCCCTATTACCACTGCAGATAACACTACTGGGAAGTAGTAAGTTGTTCTAAAGAATCCTATTATTTTTGAATCTTTACTCACTAAAGAAGCAAGTATAAGAGGCAAAATAATCATAAACGGCACAACGCATACTGTGTATAAAGCAGAATTGAAAATAGCAGTTACAAAACGACTATCGCCAAATAGTTTTACGTAATTTGCAAATCCAACATTGTGCCCAGGTATAAGCATTCTAGCGTTTGTAAAAGATCTTAAGATGGTGTTTATAAACGGATAGATGCAAAACAGTATAAGTATGATTAAAGCTGGCAGAACAAATAACCAAGATATGCACCCATCTTCGTTAAATTTTTTACGGAAGATGCCCCGAGAGGCAGGAGCCGCATTACTGCGACTCACTGCCGACTCGGCTTGTGGATTATTCATAGGAGAAATCATTACTTTAACCTGTCGTTTAGTGCGGCAACTGCTTTATCAAGCGCTTCTTTAACTCCCTTTTCTCCTTGAATTGCCTGAGTTAATTCAGGAGATAGATAGTTTACGCCGTCAGTATCGGAAATCTCTGGCGGGAAGTTTGCAACAGTACCATTGTCAATTTCTTCCTTAGCAACTCTAAGAACCTTGCCTTCTATAGTAGATTCGTCAATGCTCTTAAAGAATGGATCATCCATTGCGCCAGCTGCAGAAGGATAAGTATTTGACTTCTTAGAAAACTCAACTTGATTCTTCTTGTTTGTTAAGAAGTTAGCGAGCTTCAAAGCCATTTTCTTATTCTTTGTTTGAGAATTTACTGCCATTAGCATTGGGTTAAGTGTATTCTTCTTGTTTGTTGCCAATGGTGCTACATCAAGTTGCTTATAGACTTGCGGAGCATTTGCCTTAAATGCGGCAACAGAAGAAGTTGAATCAAGCATATACGCTATGTTTCCTTGGAAATATAGTTTCTCTGCGTTAATTATGTTTGCGTTCATTCCATCTTTAGGAATGGCACCCTTCTTATAAAGATCTGCATAATGCTGAATATACTCAACACCCTTGCTAGAGTTAAATGTAAACTTTGATCTGTCTTTACTCAAGAAGTTAACACCATACTCTTCAAACTGCGAAGGGAATACGTATGGAACAGCAATCATGTAGCTCTTACCACCGCATTTTTCATTAACCGTATTTGCCTGATCAAATAAATCATTGTAGGTTTTTGGCGGCTTATTAATGTCTAGACCGCAGTTAGCAAAAACATCCTTGTTCAAATAAGCAACATCAATATTCAAGTACCATGGGAATCCGTAGACTCCTTCGTCAATACCGTTGCCCGAGAATTTAGATCCATCCCAAACCTGAGGCAAATAGTCCTTGGCCATTCCTGCAGCTTCTTTACTAAGATTCAGCAACGCTCCAGACTTTGCAAGATTGTATGCTTGCTGTTCGTTAACATTTACAATATCTGGCAATTGACCAGCTGCAGCATCCGTAGATAACTTTGAATCATAGTTTTCTGCAGGCTGATCAACCCACTTGACTTTTACTCCAGGATTTTCTTTTTCAAACTCACTAATAAGTTTTGTAAAATATGGAGTGTAAGTATCGTTCTTAAGGTTCCAAGTTTGGAAAGATACTGTAGAAGATTCGGAATTATTTGCAGAAGAACCGCATGCGCATAACGATAGTGCGGCTGCGATTGAGACGCATCCAGCAATAACACCTTTACCAATAGCATTCATAATGTTTCTCCTTTGAAATCAATTTATGTATTAACAGTTACGTATTAGCAATATCTAGTTGGAAAATGTATGTAATTAATTATTTCCCTCCTTTTTTATATCGTCATTGTGATTGCCGATAAGAGCTGCTCCTAACGCACCAAAAAACACCTCTTGATCTGCAATCACTAGACGATTAGATATATTTAATGAGGACAAAAATGGCGATTTTGTCTCAAGTCCACCAATAACTTTTTGTATATCCTTTAATAAAATTGTTCCTATCTTGCTTATGCCACCGCCGATAACAATAATTTTTGGGTCAAAAGTTACTGTGAGCATTTGTATTGTGCTTACAAGCGTGAATATGAATTTATGCCAGACTTTTTCAGCCTTTTCATTTTTATTGGAGACTTCTCTTAGTAACGATGCAATAGGATATCCATTTTTGGTAGGCCACATTTGCGCTAAAGCACTTCCAGATATTATTGTTTCTACACACCCACGCTGACCGCATGGGCACATTGCACCATCTTTGTCTGCAACTATGTGCCCTATCTCTCCTGCAATCCCAGTTGAACCGTGGAAAAGCAACCCATTAATAACTACTCCTGCCGAAACACCAGTGCCTAAATTCAAGAACACTAAGCTGCTTGAATTTGCTCCATAATAATGGTATGCACCAAAGGCTGCAGCATTAACATCGTTATCAATGTAGGCATTTATTCCAAATCTATTTAAGATTTCAGATTTGAAATCTAGATTATGCGATCCCAAATTCACCGATTCACATACGCAACCAGTGTTTTGATTCACTAATCCAGGTACTCCAATACCGATACTTAAATCAACTTCCTTTCCATATATATTATTAACTTGCTTAATTACTTTTGATATGAGATTACACACCTCATCAACGATTTCTTTTTCTCCTTGATGAGTAGACACTTGAGAATACGCAATAGGCTTATTGTGCGTGTCAAAAGCTGCACACAGCACCTTTGTGCCACCAACATCTACACCTATACGTATTGGCGAATCAAGTGCCATAATAAACTCCTTACAATTACCTCTACCTTGAAGTAAAGTCCATATTTATTGGATTAAGTACAATTATTGCACTAAAAAATAAAAAAGCAATACCGTTTATAATATTTATCAAAAAACATTGAAAATAAAGGCGTTTCGCAATATAACTTATTAATACAAAAAACGTAAATTCAAAAAAATAATTTCTAAAAACATCTTTTAGTATATGTTCCAAACTATATATTTATCTGATAATATGTAACATATAAAAATAAAAGGGCTTGAAGATGGGATGCAATATGGAAGATACCCAAATACCCCAGTCGATGATAAATCAGCTGATGACGGTTTCTCAAAAAACAATACCCGCAGACGCAAGAATAAATAATAGAATGTTAGTATTCAATTATTTATTCCCAAAGCAAATACTCTCTAGAGCAATGCTTGTAAGAAAGACCGAACTTTCAAAAGCATCAATCTCTACCGTTGTATCCGAAATGCTAGATGACCACATGCTTATAGAAAGTGGGCATGAATCAAAAATAGAACGTGGTAAAAGAGGAACATTACTAGAAGTTGATGCAACTTATTGGAATATTATAGCTATTGACATTTCTCAGCCATGCTTAATACAAGGCGCAATCCTCAACCTATGCGGAGATATATTAAAACGATCAGAAATATCACTATACAAAAACACAGATGTTAGCGCAGACAAAATAGTTGAATTGTGCAAAACTCTTATAAAGCAATCGAATAATAATATATTGGGAATAGGCATTGCTGTTCCTGGAATTGTAGACAACAACGGAAAAGTTATACGTTCATTAAATCTTAAGTGGGAAAATATAAATCTTAAAGAAGAATTAAACAAATATTTTGACTGCCCTATTATTATTGACCACGATACAAATAGCGCACTTCTAGCAGAAAGATTTTTCGGCAACGGAGTATCAAACACTATATTTATACAATTATCACTAGGCGTTGGAGCATCTATATTAATAAATGACGCAATAATTACTGGCATAAACAATTCCGCAGGAGAAATCGGTCATATAACCATTGACCCTAATGGCCCAACTTGCACATGTGGAAAAAAGGGATGTTTAGAAACATATATATCTGCAGAAATATTGCATAAAAAAATGTTCACATCTAATCAAGCAAGAATAGACATACTAACAGAAGCTGGACATTATTTAGGAAAAGCTCTTACAACAACTATTAATCTTTTAGACTTAACAGATGTTGTTATTTATGGACCATCCGACATTGTAAACAAAGTCTTTATAAGCGCCACGGAAGAAGCCATACAAGAGTACGGCCCTTATAATCCAAAACATTCGTGCACAGTAAGACGCTGTACGTGTAATAACGACATAACTCTTATTGGAGAATGCATTTCTGTTATTCAAAACAGAATTATGCATCTTTAATATACGAAAATATACCAATATTCACCAATAAAAATCTTTAATCATATTGTATGTATTAAAAGATAAAACTTAAACAAAAATAGCAAAGAAGCATTAATCATGGATATAAAAGAATCAACAATCATACTTGTGCCTTATCCACAAAAATTAAAAATTACAGGAAATGACTCCATAACTCTTCCAGAGTCAAGCTATATTAGTTTCAAAAATATTAAACCAGATACAAGAATTACTACTGCTGGAAAACAGTTATGCGTAGACTTAAAAAATCAATTTAATTTTGATTGGAATGTTAGCTACGGGGATGGCTATAAAAGCGCCATAAATGTATCAATAAACAAGGATCTTTGCGCACAAGAATATAAAATTTATACGTCATTAGCAAATAATAAACCAAGAATAAATCGTGCAATAATCACTGTAGAAGCTAAAGACATTCAGAGTATTTGTTTTGCAATACAAACTATAAGACAGTTAATTAAACAATTTGGAACAAGTATGCCTTTAATAGAAATTGAAGACTTTCCAAAAATACCAGTCAGAGCATACTCTTACGACGTTTCAAGAGGTAGAATACCTAAGCTTTCTTGGCTAAAGATTTTGGTAGATCAATTGTGCTTATACAAATATAACCAACTACAGCTTTATGTTGAGCATACTATTGATTTAGAAAATACTATTGAATCGTGGATTAAACATACTCCACTTACATGCAGTGAAATTATTGAACTAGACGAATATTGCTACAACCGAGGAATTGAGCTTGTTCCTACTATGGCAACTTTTGGTCATATGTACGAAGTTTTAAGAAGTACGTCTTATAAAAATCTTGGCGAATTCCCTAGCCAATCACAAAGGCCGTTTAGTTTTGTAGAAAGAATGCTGCATCACACATTTAATCCTGTAAATCCACAAACAATACCATTCATAAGTAAAAGAATTAAAGATTATGCAGCATTATTTAGATCAAATAAATTCAACATTGGTGCAGATGAAACCTTTGATCTTGGCTGCGGAGAAAGCAAAGAAATTGCGCAAAAAGATGGCGTAGCAAACCTATATTCATCTTACGTTCAAAAATTATGCAATACGTTACAAGAAATAGGATCACAGCCAATAATGTATGCAGATATTGCATTAAAACATCCAAATATGTTATGCGCCATTCCAAAAAATGTTATTTTTGCAAACTGGAATTATGCAGCAAACGTTACAGAAGATAGTGTTAAATTAATACATAATCAAAACGCACAGCAATACGTATGCCCTGGAACACAAACATGGAATAGGCTAATACCAGATTTTGATTGTGCAATTAGCAACATATCTAAAATGTGTAAATATGCTCACAAAAATAACGCTTGTGGATTATTACTCACAGACTGGGGAGATTATGGTCATATAAATGACCCAATTCTCTCTTTGCCTTATTTGATTATGACTGCTCAATACTCATGGGGATCTAGCAAGATAAGTAAAAACAATGTAGAACACGATTTTACAGATATCAATTCGCTAAATACCTTATTAAAAGATATAAGCAATATTCTTACTGATAATGTTTGCCCTCAATTATGCAATATTCTTCAAGAAGCATCACACTCACAAGCATTTAGCTGGTCAGACGCGGTGCAATTTAAAGAGCTTGATGATAATGGCAATTCAAACAAAGATGTTTTATTCTTATTAGGATTCAAAAAAGACATATCTCTAAAAGAAGCAAGAAAACAGTTTTTGACTGATAGAAATCAACAAATATTAAATGCAGAAAAATACAACAACACATTGTACAAATGCATAAATGATCTTTATAAAACGTACTCTTGCTCCAAATGCTACACACTCAAAGAAAGAATAAATAAAGACTTTATAAACACAACAATTTTAAGTATTCAAGGCCAGCAAATACTTAACAGCCTTGGATTATATATTCTTAACGCAAGCGCAGAATATTCAAATAGCAGCAATAAAATAAGCAAAGACCAAGTAGCTTACTTTGTACAGACTATAAACAATTGGTTTGTTCAATATGCAAATAGGTGGAATTCTATAGGAAAATCTGCAGACTTGTACAGGATTCGACAAGTTTTTGATTGGCACATAGATTGGCTGCTAAAAAATTCCAATTAAATATATTACTTTTTATTACTGTTTATTATCCTATGACTATTTTACGAAAATTATAAATACAAGATGAAGGCTTTTATGAATAACACAAACTGCTCAATCAACGAACAAGCAATTCTAGACTCTGGATTAAAAATATCTAACATATTCGATGTAAAGCATAGAGTTTTAGGAAGATATAATAATGTAAAAAATCCTTGTGGAAACAAAAAATACTATTCAACTTATTGGACTGGAAGCGGCGTTGAATTTTTATATTCAGGAAACTCACTAAAACTTGTAATCGAGTCATCTTACACACAATATGAACCTTGGGTAAGCGTAGACATAGATGGGTGCCAAATAAGCAAACAAGCACTTAACAATGGCATTAACTTAATCCAATTGTCTAACGATTTAGAAGATAACAAATATCATAAAATACGTTTGCTAAAAGAAACACAGTTTATGCACGAAGACCCAACCCAAACTTTTGTTATAGAAAAAGTCATATATGATGGAACTTTTAGGAATCCAGAAAAACCATCTTTAACTCTTGAATTTATAGGAGACAGTATAACAAGCGCAGAAGGAGCATGCGCGAATGCGAGTATACAGAAATATTGCTCTGCCATTTTTAGCGCTTGGAATGGATACCCTAGAATAGTGTCAGACGCCTTAAATGCAGATTTTAGCGTAATATCTCAAGCAGGCTGGGGAATAGTTTGCAACTGCGAAAATAATCCTAATTGCACATTAACAAATATATACTCAAAAATTTGTAAACCTGCTCAAGGGAGAAACATTGAATTTGGTTGCAACGATAGCTATAAACCAGTAATCAACACTGATTTTATTGTTATAAATCTTGGAACAAACGACTCCACAGCTTGCCTCGCAAACGAGTGGGAAGACCCGAAAACGCATAAAAAATTCAAGTTAAGTTTAGATAAAAATGCTCTAAACTCAAGTGAAAATTACTTCTTAGATAATGAGTCTGCAAAGATAGTTAAAAACGGCGTAAATAACCTATTAGAAACAGTTAGAAAGATTAACCCAGACTCAACCATAATTTGGTGCTATGGGATGCTTGGAAATAGGCTGGAGAATCTTATTAAACAATCCATTAATAATTTCTGTAATAAAACGAGCGACAAGAAAATATTCTATATTGAATTACAAAATACTAGCGATAATAATCTTGGCGCATGCAGTCACCCTGGAAAAATAGCACATAAAAATGCTGCGCAAATCTTAATCAATAAAATAAAACAGTTGATGTAAAGAGTTGGCAATCAAAAAAAGAAAGTATGCATTACTCAAAACTGTAGTGCGATCGTACCGAATTTCGGTGTTTTTTAATACAAACACACTACACAAGTAGCGCAAGGCAGGTCATCGCGTAAACGCACTACATGAAACTGGAAAAGAAAAAGGCTTGTTAGAAACCTAACAAGCCTTTAAAACTAAAGAACAGAATCCCGTCCCTAGCGGAAAACCATCTCTAGCAACAAGCATTAAGCACCTGCAAGCAGAATAAAGAACCTACACGGTAAGAAAAGGAAATTTCGGCAAACCAAGCAAACTCTAAACCCCGCATGCAAGCTGCAGCACAAACACGCGCCGCCGCCTAACGCAAGCCTATTTCAAGCGCGCACTCACACACTTAGCATAAGGGCGCGCGCAGTGCTTAGTGACGAGCCTTGCGAACAGCAGCACCCATGCCAGCAAGCATGGTGGCAGCCAAAGCGGTCAAAGTTACGCCAACACCAGTACCAGGCAACTTCTTACCGCCATCCTTCTTCTTATCAACCACAGTGGTCTTAGCACCAGCAGCAGCACCATTAGCACCAGCCTGACCCTGCTTGGTAGCGCCAGTATTGCCCTGCTGAATCGTTGCAGATGGAACAATATTCAAAGCATTCTTAACAGACTCATCATCAGCCAAAGCTTCCTCAACTCCAGCCACAGTATCATCAGTATTAACAGCTGTCTCATCCAATGCAGTTAAAGCGTTAACAGCCTTAGCATAATCACCAGTCAACAACTCCATAAAGTTTTTGTAAGCATCCTTGAAAGCAGCACTCTTCTTCTCCTGCACCTTCTCAGCCTTCTTCAAATCAGCATCAGCTTTATTTAGGGCATCCTTCAAAGAGTTTACATTCTTCTTATCTTTATTCTGAGCCAAAGCACGCTTCGCATCATCAACACTATTCTTCGCCTGCTGAACAGCCTGAGTAGCATTATTAAGATCAGTAGCAGCAGTAGTAAGAGCAGTCTTCTTCTTACCCAACTCAGCATTCTGCTTAGTAAACTCAGCCTTAGCATCCGCTAACTTAAGAGCATGAATCTTATCCTCTGTAGACTCAGAATCCTTATTCTTAGGAGTCTGATCCTTCTTAGGAGCCGCAGGAGTCTGATCATTCTTAGGAGCCGCAGGAGTCTGATCATTCTTAGGAGCCTGAGCATCAGCAGCGAACACTGGGGTTGCCATTGCGAAGCCAGCAAGCAAAGTTGCGCCAGCAGCGAAAGCGGCGATAGCCTTCTTATTCATCATTTTATTTTCCTTTCTTCTTCTCCTATGCGTTAGGGGCGCATAGAAAAATTTGCTCCACAATCCAAAACGGATTGTGGCACACGGCCAAACTAGGTGCGGCCATGTTTGCTATTAACATACCCCCCCCCGTTTGAAAAAGTCAAGCCCCAGCCACACATGCTAAACCGAAAAAAATGATGTTATACACAAACTAATCCACAATTAAGCCACACTCGCCGTAAAATTTGTGGATAAACAACGATTAAACCGTAAAAATACGCATTTCAAGGTTTTTGAAGAATTTTCCCAGGTTTTTTTAAGGAAAGACTTTTCGGGTGTGTCGCGAAACAAATGATGGGAAAAGAATCAGGAAAATCGTGAGTGCGGTCTAAGCACACTATACTCACGGCGGTATTGAGTTACTGGAAGTAGTCTTCCAAGTATGAGCTTGTTTTGCAGAATTTGGAAGTAGACTTCCAACTTTTGCCATTTTGCACTAAACTTGGAAGTAGACTTCCAACTTGCGAAAGGCAAACGTATGTATTCCAGAACTGATTATCTTAATAAGCTTCTTGCTTTTAAAGACACTGATTTTGTAAAAGTGATAACAGGCGTACGTCGCTGCGGAAAATCGGTAATCCTTAAACAATACATGGATTCTCTTCGCGAGCTTGGAGTGCAAGACTCACACATAATATACATAAATCTTGAAAGTTTTGAATATCGCGACGTGCTTACAGATTCCAATCTTATGGATGTTATCTGTTCAAAAATGCACAGTGGCAAAAATCGCAGTGGTAAAAATCCAAGCAGTGGCAAAAGTCAGCAAACAACCGCAAATCAACAAAAAACATATATTTTAATAGACGAAATACAGTTTGTAGATGGTTGGCAAAAAGCCATTAACGCACTTAGAGTTAGTTTTAATTGCGATATTGTTATAACGGGTTCTAACGCAAAACTTCTTTCTGGCGAGCTTGCAACTAATTTAAGTGGAAGGTACGTTGAAATACCAGTATATCCGTTCTCTTTCAAGGAATTCTTAGGAGCAAAGCAAATCGACGTTAATTCTAGAGAAGTCGATTTGGCGTATAAAGAATACGAACAATATGGCGGCTTTCCTAGTGTTGTTCTTGCGGATGAGCCGCTTAGATACACTATTCTTTCCGGAATATATGATTCCATTATTCTTAACGATATTGCTGCTCGTGCGCAAATAAAAGATAGTTTTACTCTTAAAAGAATAGTCGCATTTTTGGCCGATAATGTTGGTCAGCTTGTTAATGCTTCCAAAGTTACGAGTCTTTTAAAAAATGAGCGGATAGAAGTTTCGAATCATACTATTTCTAGGTATTTAGAGCTTTTGCAAAATGCTTATTTGTTCTTTGAAGTTCGCCCGTACGATATTCGAGGTAAAGCATACTTGAGGCAGAATGCAAAGTATTTTATTGTTGACAGTGGTTTGAGGAATCAGGCAGTTAGTCATCGTCTTGGGAATATGGGTAATCGCTTAGAAAATATTGTATTTTTGGAGTTGCTGCGAAGAGGGTATGACGTTGATGTTGCTCGAGTAGAGGGTAGTGAAGTAGATTTTATTGCGCGCAAGGGCGATTTGGTTGAATATTATCAAGTTACTCAGCAATTGCCAGAAAATACGCATGAAACCGATAATTTGCTTAAATTACGCGATAACTACGCAAAATTCCTTATTACAGGCAGATATGCTGGAGTTGATTTAATAGACGGCATTCACGTTAAGTATGTGGTTGATTGGCTGATTGATAAGTCTTAATAAGTCTTAATAAACGCTCGCAAAGTGGTCATTTTTTGCGCACTAGTTTGAATTGCTAGCCGCGCAACAACATTCATGAGCACTACGATGTAGTGCGATTGTACCTTATTTCGGTGTTTTTTGATACAAACACACTACAAGGCAGGTCGTGTCGTTCGCGCAGATTAGCTGCGCTATTCCTCGCGGCTATTAGTAGCCTCTCGGCTGATTTGGCATGTAAAGTCCACTGGACTTTACATTTGAGCCAAATCACGCTTTGAAGGAGCTTGAAATGCGTTATGCAATTTCAAGCTCAGTCGAGCGGCTCAGCGCTCCGAATTGCCTTTTCGCGGCAGGTCGGAGCACGCATCAAACAACAAAATAAAAGCCGCAACGGAAAATCCACTGCGGCTTTTATTGCTTATAAACCTTTCTAAAATTTTCAACAATGCCTAATACTCTGCAATTTAACAATTACAGTTAAATACGGCAATAAATAATTTATTTACTAAAATACCTGACTACAATACCTAACTCTACTACGCCTCATCTTTCTCAACGTGCGAATGGCTATAAATCATCTTCATAGAGAAGATGAAAATAACCATAGCTGCAAGAACGATAATTCCGCCTATCATAAACACGTTTGCATATGTGGAAGCAAGGCCGCTTGCTGTTCCAAACATAGATCCTCCGCTCATCGAGCCATTGGCCATAAGCTGTCCGAATAACGATACACCAATCGAACCAGTAATAGCTTGAAGCAAATCATTAAATCCTAAAGCTCTACCAGATTCTTCAGGTTCTACTGTCAAAGTTGCAGTATCAACAATTGGCTGGTAGAAGAATGAAGTGCCAAAGTAGTAGATGCACGGAGCAACAGCAAGCGCCCAAATCTGACCTGCAGGAATCAAAATAGCTATTGCAATCAAGCCGCATCCCATGCACGCAAGAGCAAGAATTACCGAAGCTTTGCGTCCAATCTTTTGAATAATAGGACCAGCAACAAATCCCATAATCGCAGCTAAGATGATTGACCAAACAAGCCAATTAGACACTTGGGAAGAATCAATCTTATAAACATTTAATCCAATAGCATTGCATCCTGCATTCAAAGTGTAGCTAAAGAAGTATCCAACAAAGATTACAACCATAGTCATTGCAAATGCTGGATTTGTAAGCATCTTAGGTGTAATGAATGGGTTCTTAGCCTTATTTATATAAACAACAAATGCGATTAACGTCACCACGCAAGCAGCAAGCCAGAAATAATTCATATCTGTAAAGAACATAGTTACAGATGCTGCAAATAGACCTATAAGCGCAAAGCCAATAACATCAATCCTTGCGCCCTTGCAATGTTCATCTGGCAGATTCTTACGCAATACTGGCAGCAAGAACACTGCCAACACGCCAATGCCAAACAGAATTCTCCAATCAACTAGGGTCATATATCCTGCAAGGAACACACCTAAAGCGGCAGCAGCACGGAATACTGCAACAAATATTCCGTACCAAATAACTCGCTTCTTCTTTTCTACATACTTAGAAACCAGCACCAAGAATATAGAGCCAGAAACTTGCCATCCAGCAGATTGTAAAATCCTAGCAATAATTACAATCCAAATATTAAGATGACCAAAGCATCCAAGAACCGACGCAACAACAAACACAACAGTTCCTAATGTCATCATTTTCTTTAGCGACACAAAATCACCAAGCGAACCATAAATAACGCACACAATACCCAAGACAATTCCTGGCAAAGATGTGATTAATGGAGCAAGGTTTGCTTGTTTTAGCTGGTCTCCAATATTTACGTAAATCATTCCAAAAGCCTGCTGCTGCAATACGCCAAGAGTAAAAATAGCGAGTACAACAGGAATTGCAACTTTTGCCATTTTATTCATTTTTGCGAACTCTTCAGTTCCCTCTTCAGGAACTGGAATACCATTAGTTCGCTCACTGACTTCAACTTTAGTCACGGCTATTCCTTTCTTCTATTCTTCCAATTAAATGGAATATTTTTGCCACGCCTATATTTTTGACGCAGCATCGCTAACACAAATCTTCATTTGACTTATGTCAACAACATTTACTTATAAATCAGCTAAATCAGCAACACCCGCTAAAAAAAAACGAATTTTCTAACAGATTTCCCTATGCATAGAAAGCTGATATATTTTTTTACAATCATCTGGATTTAGCCTTGCAACGGAACCTATAGAATTATCTTCACCAAAGAACTCAATTTGACTCAGCATCTTATCGATTCCATCTTTCGGCAAACCCGCATCTTCAAAACTCGTAGGCATACCTAAGGATTTGAAAAACTTTTCAGTTTCCAAAATTCCCTTATTTGCTAAATAAGATTCACTATCTACAGTGCTAACATTTGATTCAGTAGAAATGCCAAACACTTCTTTTGCATATCTAGCAAATCTCCTAGCATTCTTGCTAGAAGCAACCTTCATCCATGAACACATGATTATAGATAATGTTGCACCATGAGGAGTGTTATATAGAGCACTAATCTCATTCGCTAACGTGTGCGTAGACCAATCTTCATTGCGACCAATACTAAAAGTATTATTCTGAGCAATTGTTGAAATCCACATAATCTGCGCACGCAAATCATAGTTTTCCAGATTTTCCAAACAGCGCGGACCTATGGAAATTAGAGTGCGCAGAACTCCCTCGCACATTGAATCCACTACCCCGAAATCGTTATCATCGCTAAAATATCTTTCGCAAATATGACTAAACATGTCTACTATTCCGCATGCTGTTGGATATGCTGGAACGCTAAGAGTTAGCTCTGGATTCATAAAAGCAACAACAGGTCTGACTATTGTATTAGATATAAGCAGCTTAAGATGCTCAGAGTCATTATTTATAACCACTACTTTGCTTGATTCGCTACCCGAAGCAGGCAAAGTAAGCACAGAAAACACTGGCAAACTAGACTTTACTTTCGCAAACCCAGTAAAATAATCCCATACATCACAATTACCAGCAGCTCCAATACCTATAGCTTTAGAAGAATCAATTACCGAACCACCTCCAATTGCAACGATGCCATCAATGCAATTATTTTTTACAACTTCAATACCTTTTCTAACTAGCGATAGCTTCGGATTTGGCTCAACTCCACCAAGATCAACAAAATCAATATTGTATTTATGCAAACTATTTTTAATATCAAAAAGAATATGTGAAAGGTATTCTCCTCCATCATAATGAAGAAGAACCTTGGATATACCTCTATCTTTTAATTCTTTTCCAACTTTACATTGAGCATTCCTGCCAAACACAAACTTAGTTCCAATGCAAAGATCAAAATTATTAATCATGATTACCGAACCTCCAGCAAAGAGTTTCTTTCTTCATTTGCAATATCAGAAGAAAATAGAACTGAAGAAATGTCATTTACGCAATTAGCTAAATACTTTGGCCTGGCCAACTTCAATGCAGAGATTTCACCGTCTCCATAAGATACAGCAATACAATCAACACAATTTTCTCTAGAAGACTCAACGTCGCTATAAGAATCTCCAATATATACACAATCAAAAGGGCTAATATTATATTTACTAATCATTAAAGAAATCATTTCTTTCTTGCTCATATAAACTTTCGATTCAGAATACAAAGAATCTGGAGAAATCCAACTGTCGAATAGCTCAATCCATTTTTTTATATTCAAAATCTTTTCCAATGCAACCAATGGCTTATTCGTAACTATTGCATTTATTACTCCGCATTTTTTAAGTTTCAAAATAAGCTGAGCAATGCCCGCATACATGTGCGTACTATGAAAATTATTTAAATTCCTATAATGATTACTAATATCTGAATCGAATTTTTTATAAAATTCAAATCCAGGATATGGGATGAGGCACTTAAATATTTCTAATGTTGACTTACTCAAATTAGAACTATTAGATATAAATCCTTCAGGAAGCTTAGACCCACAAGCACATGCGGCATAGTTTATGGAACGCCACACGTCTTCGCTTGTACTGGCTATGGTTCCATCAAAATCCCAAAGGATTAATTTATACCTCATCCCAAGCCCTTTCTTTATAGATTGTTAATAATGAACAATGTTTCTAAATAGCGTTTCTTAATACTGTTTCTAAAACTAAATTAGTTATAACTTTCAAGAGTCTTGTAAAGCATATCTACAAATCCAGGGAAATCTAGCTCAAGAGCTGCTTCTGCGTTAGGTTCCTTACCTCTTGGCTCCATAGTTGGAGTACGCTCTAAATCAACAGCTGGATTTTCGCCACGTAGATGCCTGTAATCACATACAGTCATTCCTCTTGTTAGCTTTCCATCAAGCTCAACGTCAATATGCATTGGAACAGCCTTAATAAGTTCAGGGAAAGCAACCCATGTTACAGCACAAGCATCATGCATTGTTGCGCCTGTTAGATTTGTTTCTTCAGCACATGTTCCTATAAAGAATTCAGTTAAATCAGCAGCTAACATTGCTGCTTTTGTTCCAATTTGCCTAAATTTAGCAACATGCTCTGCTTTAAGATCGCATTGACGAGTTAAATTAATTCCAGTCATTTTTACATGAATTCCAGAATTAAACACTCTAGATGCTGCTTCTGGATCAACAAAAATATTGAATTCTGCCGATGGAGTCCAATTTCCAAAAGTAACAGAACCACCCATGATGCATATTTCTTTGACTCTATCAACAATTCTAGGTTCTCTATTTATTGCAGATGCTATGTTTGTTAGCGGACCTGTAGCTATAAGAGTTACATCATCTGTGCTCATAACTGTGTCAACAATAAAATCTACAGCATGCTTATTCTGTGGCTTATGAACAGGATCTGGAAGAACTGGACCATCTAAACCAGTAACACCGTGGAATTGAGGCGCAGTAACAAGAGGAGCAACCATAGGACAGCTATGCCCAGGGTAAACACCAATATTATCTGCCTCGCCTAAAACTTCAAGAATTTTAATTGCATTAGTCGTCACATTTTCTAATGGACTATTGCCGCCAATTGTTGTAATTCCTAGAACATTAAGATGCTTAACCGCAATCATTATTCCAAATGCATCATCATGACCTGGATCACAATCCAAAATTACTTTCTTTTTATTACTCATTATTAATGACTTCCTTATCATATTGTTTGGTAACTTATTATTTATTGCATTATTTATTAATCAATAACCTCAATTGTTATTTGAAAGTTTTTACATCATAATGCAACAAAAATTCATTAATTTGATTGATATTAGGAGAATTCCTAGCACCTTTATGCGCTACTGAATACGCAGCAACAGCATTCCCATACAGTAAGGATCGTTCAATATTAGAACAATCCAACATAGATTTTATGTAACCAGCGTTATAAATATCGCCAGCACCTATAGTATCTACAACATCAACATTGAACGGTGGAGCAGATATAACGCTACTATTCTTAAATCCTATAGAGCCGTTTGCACCATCTCTTGCAACAACTGTACGTCCGTTAACAGATAAATCTTTTGCATTATTTTCCCATGTATCATCTCCTAAATAAGAAAACTCGTCTGGACCAGAACCTAATAAATGAGTTACATATGGCATTATTCCCATCAAAGCATCATAAAAATCAGGATTTAATACGCCATTATCAACTCGTAAATTCAAATCGAATGAAGTAGGAATTCCGAGATTATAAGCCTCTCTAAATATGCGCGTAATGGAATCTCTTGCAGAAGTGTTATACACAAGGCACATACCAGAAGAATGAATCCAATCAGAGTTTCTAACAGCATTCATAATGCGATCATCAAGATCTAGCACCTTAAAGGATTGGCTCTCTCTTGGCCAACCCCACAAATACCTTTCACCAAACTCATCTACAAACGCAAACACTCCAACGGTATTTAACTCATCATGCGTGCGTAAATAGGTTGTGTCAACGCCTTCCTTAGCAAAATCATCTAAAACAAAACGACCATATTGGTCATTCCCTATAGAACCAACAAAAGATGTATTAACTGCTAATCTAGAAAGCGCAACAGCAGTATTGGCAGAAGTACCTCCACCTTGAATAGATACATCAGGATACTTAACAATAGTTCTTTGCTCATTCAAAAATCGCGGATAAGGAACTATAATATCTACATTTGCATCGCCAACAACAATAACATTATGCATTTAACGCCGCCTTAATAAAAGCTTCCACTTTTACAGGATCCTTACATCTCAACGTATTTGCACGCTCGTCTTTGTAATTTGTAAGACTAAATGAGTCAACACCATACGGGTTAGTATCATGAATCGCATCAGCAACGTTAGAAGCATCAAGGCCTCCAGCAATAATGCATTTAACAGATGTAGAGTCAATAATCTCCTTATCGATAGACCTATCGTGCTCAATTCCAGTTGCGCCTATGTCGTTAGCATCTGGCGATTTTGTGTCTATTAAAAAGAAGTCGGAAACTTTTTCATAATCTTTAACATATTGGAGAACTTTTTGCTCTTCTAAAGGAACGCCTTTAAGAACAGGTATAGCTTGCATAATAAGAAGCTCAGGAAACCTACTTTTTAACTCACCAACTTGTTCAGGAGTTATACCTTCTATGTTTCCAGATAAATGCAAAACATCTGGCATTGCTAAATTTAAGTCTTCACTAATTTCGTCTATATTCTCCGAACATGTTAAGCCAATTCTTACGGCACCTGGTTGTACTCCATTAAAAATCTCTTTTGCTTGCGAGCAAGACAACTGACCTGGAGTATGTTGAATATGCCCATAGCTTACGCCAATATGCTTAGCGCCAAGACTTACAACCATACGCGCATCTTCCACAGTCCTGATTCCATAAATTTGTACAATAACGTCAGCCATATTATTCACCTTTCACTGTTAAACAATTCAACAAACGCTGGCACAGTAAATGGAGTGCCATTCATACCAACTTTTTGCGCAACTCTTGTAATCGGTGGAGGAGTTACAAAAGATAATCGCAAGATATCCGTTTGAGAAAACACCTTCTCTGCTGGCCCATCTAACAAAACTCTTCCAGACTGCATAACAATTATTCGACTAAAATTCTCCGTAACAAACTTCATGTCATGCGATATTGTTATGCACAATTTTCCTTGAGATTGCAGCGTCTTTATAATCTTCTTAAGACGTAGATTTCCTAAAACATCTTGACCACATGTAGGCTCATCAAAAATAATGACTTTTGGATCCATCATAAGTATTGCGCCAATAGTGCAGAATTTTTTCTCTGTTAGAGATAGGTCAAAAGGATGGATATCTAACTTATTGTTAAGACCAACAAGATTTGACACTAATTCCATGCGTTCTTCGATTAATTTTGAATCCATTTTTATTTGTTCTGGACCAAACGAAAATTCTTTACGAACACTCTCTAAAAACAGCTGGTCATCTGGATTTTGGAATACATACCCAACTTCGCAAGCCCATTCAGAGGTATCTTTAGTATCAACATTTATCCCATCAATTAAGACTTTGCCCGAAGTTGCTTTAAGAATACCGTTAAAATGCTTAACAAGCGTTGTTTTACCAGCGCCATTTTGACCAATTATTGCAACAGGCTCATTGCTGCTAATGCTAAAAGAAACACCATCAAGCGCTTTGTGCCCCGATTTATATTCGTGCACAAGATTGATAACATCTAACTTCATGAGTTAACCTCACTTTTATTAGAACGTATCCTACTTTTAACAAGATCAACTGCCTGATTCTCGGTGATAGGAATTTTAGTCACATTTACTCCGCAATTAGCAATAGCAAAACCGAGTTTTACGTAATCTGGAGGTTCAATTCCGTGATTAGTAATATCTGGATTTGTAAATACTTCATAAGGCGATCCACTTGTAAAAACTTCGCCATTATCCAGCACCATAACAGTATCAGCGCACCTTGCAACGCGCTCCATATCGTGATCAACCATAATCACAGTTACGCCACTATTATTGAGACGTTTTACAATGTCAAAAATCTCCTCGCTGCCAAGTGGATCAAGTTGTGTTGTACACTCATCTAAAACCAAAATCTTAGGTTCCATAATAAAAGTTGACCCAAATGCAACTCTTTGAATCTGTCCACCCGAAAGCTCAAGAGGATTTCGGTCTAAAATATCACTTATACGCATTAATTCTGCAACTTGAATAACTTTTTCAGTCATCTCCTTACGAGCAACACCTTGATTACATAATCCATATGCAAGCTCTTCTGCAACAGTGCCCGAAGTGTAGCTAAGTTGATTAAACGGATTTTGAAATACTAGACCGATTGTTTTAGAAAGTTTAGCTACATTAGAAGAAGAAACATCATTGCCGTCAACAACCACTTTCCCACGCGATTTGCCAACAAAATAATGCGGTATTAAACCAACTAATGCATTACATAATGTTGATTTACCAGATCCGTTAGCGCCTATGATACATAAAAAGCTTCCCTCTTTAACATCAAAGCTTATATGTTTTAATGCACTTTTCTTACTACCGCTGTATCTATATGAAAAATCTTTTACGGAGAGAATATTATTCATTTTAGACCCCCATAATAAGGAATAATTCCAACATAGAAACAGGTAGACAAGACTAAGGAGATAGCAAGAATTAGCAATAACATGTAAGTCAAAACTGAGTCATAAACTCTCCATTGGACTTCTACTATGCTTGTTCTTTTTACTCCATTTATACCAAAGCCACGCGTTTCTAATGTCATTCCTCGCTCTTGAGCATCAGTCAAAGAGCTTAAAACAACAGGCCCAAGTAAAGGTATTAGAGCACGCAATCTGCCAATCGCACTTCCAGACATTTTTAACCCTCTAGCGCTTTGAGCCTGGCTAATAACAGACATTCGTCTTTGCATTTGCGGAACAACATTTAAGCTTGCTAAAACTAAGTAACCTATTTTTGCAGGAAGACCTATGCCAGTTAAAGCAGCGACCATACTGCCTATATAAGTAGTTTTATTCATAATGTAAAAACTGCCCAAAAATACTAGAACAGTAACTACTACTCTTCCCGCATAAATCATTCCTTCAAGGCCAAGTTTTGCAAATCCAAAATCCGCTATAAAGGTTTTATTACTAGGGCTATATAGCCCTTGTATAAACATAAGCATTAATGTCATTGGTATTCCAAAGCCAAACATAAGTTTTACATATGGAACAACAATCCTTGCAATAATTGCTACAACAAAAAGAACTACAATAAATGCAATTCCTAGACAAGGATCTGGCCATACCATAGATGAGATTCCTAAAGTAAAAATAGTAATTATTTTTGTTATAGGATTCAGCATAGAAACAGGATTATTATCGCAACGCTGCCATGTTAAACATCTTTTATTATCACTCATTGCAACATAACTCCCTCGTTAAACTTATGAAACCATAAAACCATGAAGCTGATTCAAGATTGTTAAATCAGCTTCTTCGCCAAAAAACTAATTAATCAACAGAATCTTCATCATATTCATCTGATTCATCAGAATTATCCGAATCATCTGAATTGCCTGCAGCATATTGACTTAAGAACCTCTTAGGCACCTTTTTAACAATAAAGTAGGCAACAGCAACAGCAATTCCCTTATCTAATAGGTTCTCAATAATTGATGATGAAAATACAGAAGCAAAAATATTTTTCATTGCTACAACAAGCGTTGCAGTAAGCACCGAGGTTCCATTAATGCCAGTTGCTCCACTAAAAACAAATACTGTTATAAGTGATGCAGAAACGGCGTTTACTAAGGTTACAACAACCCAAACAATTAGAACACCCCACCACTTTTTGAATAAACCTGCCTTAACCATATAACCAACAACAAGACCACATAAAACGCTAACTACCGCATAAGGTAAATTAACTGGATTTGCCACCAATGCTAAAAATACATTTGTTAAGAACCCAGTTAAGGCAGCAACCCACGGTCCCGATAAGCAGGCAACTACCATAGTTCCAATCATATCTAGAAACAGAGGGAGCTTTAGCGTTGAGCACAGAGTGCCGCCAATAAGATTTATACCTACTGCAATAGGAATCAAAACTAACGATTTAGTTGAGAATTGATTCTTAATATTCTCAATAAATAATAGCTTCTTTGCCATCATGCACCACCCTTCAACAAAATGTTGATAAGTCTTGCAAAGTTGTTAATTCTTTCAAAATTTCAACAAAACAACACTGTATGAAAATTGTTTCCTAAACAGTTTTCATAACTTATCTTAGAATAATAAATACTTATTGTCAATAATGCACAGTTATGAATAAACTATATCTTTGAAAACACAAAAGAAGGAATCAAATGAACATTAAAGACATAGCTCGCTTATCCAAAGTCTCAGCATCAACTGTGTCAAAAATTGTTAACAGTAAAGATGATTCAATCAGTTCTGAAACTCGCGAGCGCGTCTTATCTGTAATACGACAATATCACTACACTCCATATGCAAAAATATCGTCGCAATCAAAAACTTGGCATATTGCAGTCATTCTTAGATCTTCAATATCTTTTGACACAACTTTAGACGGAATAATACAAACAGCCCAACAATCAGGCTATGGAACAGTAGTTTTCAATAGCTATTCAAACATAGAACAAGAAAGTAAAAATATAAGCGCGCTTAGCAAACACAAAATCGACGGTGTTATATGGGAGCCAGTAAGCAAAGAAAGCTTTAATAAATTAAAAGGAATTGAACACGAAATACCATGGCTAACTATTGGATCAATAGGAGGCGACGAATCACTATTATTACCCTATTCAGATGCAGCATATAAACTGACGGAACAACTAATATCGCATGGTCACACATCAATAGGATGTTTAATGACAGATGGAAGAAGAACAAAAGATTTTCTTAACGGATTCAAATCATGCTTATTTGACCATCACCTCGATTTTGACGAAAGCAGAATATTTTTTGACCTCAACGACAAATTAGTAGAAAAAATAAGCGATCACTCTCTTACTGCGCTTGTGTCTTCTCATTATAGAAAAGCTTTAGAATTTCAACAGTTAATGACTTCTCTAAATAGAAGCATTCCCGAGGACGTGTCACTCGTATCCATAAAAAACGACACAAACGAACAGCCTATATTGGCAAAAAACTCTGAAATATCTACATATACAATCCGCAACGCTGATTTTGGGTCATACTTGTGCAGCAAGCTTATAGACGAAATAGAAAAAAGACATGAATCAAAGACTTCTTTCGTTCAAGAATTCCATCTGGACAACACAAGAACTATAGGATCACCATCTCAGCTAAGAAAACAAAAGATAACAATTATAGGATCTATTAACCTAGACACATGCCTATCTGTGCAAAATTTGCCAAGTAAAAATGAAAGCATTAATGTTCAAACTTCTAAAACTTATCCAAACGGTAGCGCAATAAACCAAGCTATAGCAGTATCTAATCTTGGCCAACGTGTAACACTAATAGGAAATGTTGGATACGACTTGGATGCAGACAAAATATATAAAACACTTTCACAATGGGCAATAGATTCATCTGGCGTAATACGCAAACATGAATCTCACACTGGAAAAGCGTACACATTAGTAGACGCTTGCGGAGATTCAATAACATCTGTAATATCTGGCGCAAATAGCACATTAAATCAATCAAACATACAAGATAGAGCTAATTTGTTTGAAAACACAGCATATTGCATAATTCAATCAGATATACCTGTCGATGCAATAATATCTGCATGCAAAATCGCTAAAAAAGCTGGTGCAAAAATCATATTCAATCATGTTTCATCCGAAAACATACCGAAAGAAATAATAGATAAAATAGATATTTTATTTACGAATATAGATAGTAAAAACACTGATCGAATTGAGGAAATAGCAAAAGAAAAATCCTCATCTTTTATAAATAAAGGCGTAAAAACAGTAATTATAAATATGCTGCATAAAGGATACTTACTATCTGATTACAAAGAAGAAAAAATAGTAAATAGCAACGAACCCAACATCGAGAAGTATAGCAACTGCAGTGATGCTTTTGTATCAGCACTAGCAGCATATATGCTATATGGTTACACTACAAACCAAGCAGCAGAAATTGCGGCCTACGCTGCAAATTATTCGAATTCCAGAGAAGAGATAACACCATCTTTTATAGACAAATATACTTTAGAAACAAGTATAACTATGCCTAAAAGCAGTTTGATAAACCAGTAGACGCTTTTTGTTGTTAGACACGCCGTTTAGAGCTACAAAAAGCGGAAAAATCGCTCTCGCTGACCGCATCAAGAGCGGTAGAGATTCGAGATTTTTCGCCGCGGATGAAGCGTTTCGTTCGCGCGGTCTAAGCGCGCGAACGTCTTCGCCGCACGTAAAGTCCACTGGACTTTACGTTTGAGCGGCTCAGCAAATCGAAGTGCATTCGCGCGCTACGCTTTAAGCGCTCATGCAAGTCGATTCGCGACACGCTTTAAGCTCGAAGGCAGGTCGTCGCGCAAGCTATTCACCAGTAACTGTTGGCGCAAGAACCAAATTCTTAACAAGCTCGCGAGTGCGAAGCTGCGAATCCGCATCTAAGCAATCGTCTGTAATAACCGTGTCAACTTGATCAAATCGCGCAAAAAGCGAAAGTGACGTGCAAGTCCACTTTGTGTGATCCGTTAATATAATCGTGCGATCCGCAATATCCATCAAAGCCATATCCGTAGCGGCTTCCAGCGAATTTGGCATAAGGAACCCGCGAGGCAAACTAACGGAATGCGTGCCCAAAAATACTGTGTTTACTCGCAAAGACGAAACAACTTTATCTGCAATAGGCCCAACCAACGAGTTGGAACGCGTAATAACACCACCTGTAACAATAACCTCAATGTCTTTGGATTCAAGCGCTTGAACAAGCTCCGCAACTGGAATCGAATTTGTTAGAATCGTGATTCCAGACGCCCTGCGCGACTCAAGAAGATGTTGCGCAAACACGTATGCGGTTGTGCCACCACCGATTGCAATCACATCTCCTGGCTGAACATAATCCACCGCCTTAGCGGCGATTGCATCCTTAAGCCCCATATCCATCTGCGACTTTACGGAAAACAGCGGCTCTGAAAGAAGCGTGTTAGTTGTAACAGCACCACCATGCACGCGCTTTAGAAGACCACGATCCGAAAGCTCCGCAATATCCCTGCGAATTGTCATTGCAGAAACGGCGAGTTCCTTAGAAAGAGCGGTAATACGCACGGCCCCCCTGGTGCGAAGGCGGCTCAAAATCAATTGTTGACGCTGTGAAGAAATCATGTGAACATTATCGCACAAGTAAACGCAAAAAACAAACGCAAATGAGCGTTTCTATGCTCAAAACGTTAGGTATTTAACAAAAAACGTATAAAATCTGGCAAAACGAACAAATGCTTACGCAAAATGCGCTCCGAGTTGCCTTTTCGCGCTACGCTTTAAGCGCTCAGGCAGGTTGGCGCGCAAGTAAGGTAGAGATTCGAGATTTTTCGCAGCTATCGAGGCGAGGCGTATCGCTCGCACGTTACAGCGCGCTCACGTCTTCGCTTGCGTTGAAAGCACACTGTGCTTTCAACTTTGAGCAAGCTCAGCGAATCGAAGTGCATTCGCGCGCTACGCTTTAAGCGCTCATGCAAGTCGATTCGCAGCGCCGAAGGTGGTGACTCGCCGAGAGAGCAAGAAAAATCGAGAATCTCAGGCGACTAGCGATACGCAATTGTTCAAGCATGCAAGAGGGCTGGGTGATTCTTGGTCGAACAGTATAAGAGCGGCAGCCGATACCCAAAAAAACAATGACACACGCCTACAAACAAACTTAAACTAAAAATAAAATCAAAGCCAAATCGGAACAACCGCAACAACAATCAACACGTAAGAGGCGAAGCGTTGTGCGAATCGACGACTTCGAGCTGCATAATGCGCGAGAAGTCACCTCGATTCGCTGAGCCGCTTAGAGCAGAAGCACTGCTTCTGCACGGCGAAGGCGCGAGCGCGCTGTAACGCGCGAACGTAGAAACACCCAGCCCTCAGCAACGCTAAATAGGAATCGCACAACAGTAAGGTTGACAAAGATTCATGCGAGCTATCAGTATTGATGATGCGTATGATCGTGCATAACATCTTTATGCTCCGATGCGTGCGGAATGTGCAAAACGCGCATACGGTCAATCGCCCTGCGCGCAAGCTGATGCGCCGAACCCGCGCCTTCTCCCTTAACTCCAAAAATAACAATCAACGCCATAATAGCCGTAATAATCGCGCTAATTCTCAAAGTCCATTGCACGCCAAAAATACTAGCTGCAACGTTATCCGCACTTCCGACTCCCGTAAGAACGTGATGCCATTGCGTAAAAGTAGCCATTGTTACAACAAGCACAGGCGCGCCAATCGCACCCCAAAGCTGGCGCATTGTATTAGTCACAGCCGATCCATCGCCAAGCTCGCTTTGTTGCAAACAGTTTAATGACCAAGTTGTAACAGGCATAAGCAAGAAACCCATGCCGATTTGACGCGTAAATTGCCAAATAGAAATCCACCAAATCCACGTGTGCATGTCTATAAGACTCATCATGACTGTGCCAAAAAGCAAAATCAACGAGCCAGCCATTGCCACTGGCCGCACACCAAAACGATCCAGCATACGCCCACCAAAGTATTGCGAAATGGCCATTCCAAACGCGCCTGGCAAAAGCACAAGTCCGCTCATAGTGGCGGAAAAACCGCGATCAGACTGAATATAAAGCGGAATAACAACCATAATCGAGCTAAACGCAAAGAACGTTAAGCATGCACAAGCCGTTCCAACTGTAAAATAGCGATTCTTCAAAACGTTAATGCCAAGCAGCGGTTGCTTACCACTCGCGTGCGCGCGCAATTGTCTAGCAACAAACCACGCCACTCCGCACGCACCAACAAGCATAGGCGCCCAAGAAAACGCGCTAGCAATTCCGTACGCTTCAATATTTGTAAAGCCAAACATAACGCCGCCGAAGCCAATAATCGAAAGTCCAACGGAGAAAAAGTCGGCTTTGGCGCTGCGATCTTGCTCACCAAAATTGTGCAAGAAGAATGCAGAAAGAACAATAGAAATTACGCCAATAATACTAAGCGACAAGAAAATTGAACGCCACCCGTTAAAATCAGTTTGTATTCCTCCAACAGTTGGGCCGATTGCAGGCGCAATGCTCATAGCCATACCAACGCTGCCCATTGCCATTCCTCGCCGTGTTACTGGGTACACGGAAAACACGGTGATTTGCAACACTGGCCACATAACGCCCGTGCCAATCGCCTCTAAAGTTCGACCAGCAAGCGCCATAATAAAGTCATTGCTAAGCCATGCCATAATTGAGCCGAGCGTAAAAAGAATCATAGACGATATAACGATTTGACGAGTGGAAAATCGCCTAGTTAAAAACGCAGTAAGCGGCACCATAATGGCCATAATCAGCTGAAAAATAGATGTAAGCCACTGACCTGTAGTAACACTAATGTTAAATTCGCGCACAATAGTTGGCAGCGCGGCCGTAAGTTGCAATTGCGCAAAATTACCAATAAACGTTATAAAGGTTAGAATTGCCAAAGAAACCAAGGCTGCTCGAGTAAGACGATTGTTCTTATACGCCTGCTCACCAACAAGAGCATGGCTAAGTTCACGCAAATTCCCAAAAGGCTTGCATTTATAAGACTTGCTAACAGAGTCACTACTCTTATTAAACCATGATTTTCTAGGCAATATTGTCACTTAAACTTCCTTCCATATTTGCAAAACACGCATAAAATAATCAGCGATTATTGCAAAATCAAGAAATATACTCGACTCTACAATAATCGCCTTAAAACAAGCTATAAGACTACTCCGTGAGTTTGTTGTTTACAAAACTATGTTGTTTACAAAACTAAAAACCCACGATTCTCTATAACCCAACGATTCTCGAAAAAATAATTACAAGTCAAATCAGTAGCTTCTGTGCGATAGCCAATGCCTGTAGGCGCCTTGAATAGAGCCATAACGACCATTGCAATAATTCCAGAACCAACGAAGCTGAGTTTGATAATTAGTTGCCCAATCGGCTCCCATAGAAGACATCTTTCTTCCAGGCAAAGCTTGAGGCAAGCCATACGCGCCAGAAGGATTCATAGCGTTTACGCGCCAACCCGATTCATGCGAGATAATAAACACAGTAGCAGTAAAATCAGCCTCGCTGTATCCATTCGAAAGCAGCCACGAATGCGCCCACTCTTGCATCTCGCCAGCTGGAACTGTGGTTCCAATAGACTCAGCAGAAGCAGAATCTACACTAGCGCCGCCAGTTCCAACAAGAACAACCCTATCTTTTGGAGCTTGCTTAACAAAAGACACAAAAACGTTGGAAGACACAATCTTCTTACCTGCACGCGTAACGATTTTGCTCGTTTCCATAACGCCAGGCGCACCTTGATCTTTAACCTTTTCTGTACCTTTTGGAAGAGCCGATGTCTCTTTTTTAACCGTATTAAAAGCAATAGGCTCGTCGGAAGTTTCAAGCTTTGCACCAGCGCGCTTAATAGTTATAACTGTAGATTCGCTAACCTTTGAATCAAGAGACGGCGTAACAACGTCGTGCGAATCCAAAGTTATGTCTCCCGCTTCTAAAACGGACTTAACGTTTGTAAAATCTGTTCCAAAAACCGCGCGATGATGGCCATTTATATTTACAGTAATATAAGAAGTTGCGCCTTTTTTAGATGGGTTGAGCGAGTTTCTGTATGCTCCACGAGAAACCTGATTTTCGCTATCTGTAGCCGAATAGGCAGTTACATAAGACTTTGCGGAATTTGATTTGGAACCAGAATAAAAGTTTCGAGAAACAACTCCAAGAACTACAACAGCCACAATACTAACGAAAATCACTGCAACTCTTGCCCATTGACGCATGCTCAATGAAGTAAGCGTAACAGTTTTCTTTCTGTGACTTGTCATAACTCTCCTTGATAGAAGTTAGTGCAAAGTGTAAATCTAAAACGTTATACGACTTTTCGTTATATAACTTTTAGTCATACGACTTTTTGCACAAAGTATATATAATTGTAGTCTTACGTAAAGAGAAGCGCTAAAAATCAAGGTTTTTGAGATTATTTCATACACTTATTAAATTCGCTTTACTCGTTTACAGAATCACCTTCATTATCTTTACTAGGATCATAAGCCTTAGCTTGATTAACTAAATCTTCTAAATCAGCTGGAAGCAAAGCGCCAGCTTGACGATAAATAACATCTCCGCGCTTAATAACCATAACTGTTGGAACCGCTTTAATCGCAGCTGCACTCGCCAAATCTGGAGACTGATCAATATCTACTTTAACAAACGGAACATCTTCAAATTTTGCGCTTACTTGCTCAAAAATCGGCCCAAAAGCGCGGCAAGGACCGCACCAAGTGGCCCAAAAATCAACAACAACTACCTCGTTGGTGCTTGCAATCTTCTCAAAATCTTCTTGAGTAGCGTGAATAAGTGCCATTTTTACTCCTTAAAACAAGATTTAATAAATTTTACACGAACACGTACTCATTTGCACTATAGTTATTAGCATCATCTGTCGCCTTGCGGCACTAGGCTAGAAAACATGCTTGATATCCAATTTATTCGTGAACATGCCGACGTAGTTAAGGAGTCGCAACGCAAGCGTGGCGAGTCCGTAGAACTTGTCGATGAAGTGCTTCGCGCAGATGATTTGCGCCGCACAAGCTTAAAGGCATTTGAGGCAGCTAGAGCCGATCAAAAAGCAATCGGCAAAAAGGTAGCAGCCGCAAGTGCAGATCAAAAAGCCGAACTTATTGCACAAACAAAAGAGTTAGCGCAAAAAGTTGCACAGTTTAAGGCTCAATCCGAGCAAGCTACTGCCGACTACACAACAGCAATGTGGAAGCTTTCTAACATTGTAGAAGACGAAGCTCCAGAAGGCGGAGAAGACGACTACGTTGTTGTTAAGAAGGTTGGCACACCTCGCGACTTTGCAGCAGAAGGCTTTGAGCCAAAAGACCACTTAACTCTTGGAACTGGCGTTGCTGGAATCGATATGCGCAGAGGCGTTAAGGTTGCAGGCTCTCGCTTCTACTTCTTGCGCGGAGCTGTAGCTCGCTTGCAAATCGCAATGCTTACAATGGCTGTAGACCAAGCAGAAGAGCATGGTTTTACGCTTGCGATTACGCCAACGCTTGTGCGTCCAGAAGTTATGCGCGGAACTGGCTTCTTGAATTCTCACGCAGACGAGATTTATCGCCTTCGCGAACCAGATGACCAATACCTAGTTGGCACATCCGAAGTTGCTCTTGCAGGCATGCATGAGGATGAAATCCTTGACTTAAGTAATGGCGCTTTGCGCTACTGTGGCTGGTCGAGCTGCTACCGCCGAGAAGCTGGTGCTGCTGGAAAAGATACTTCTGGCATTATTCGCGTGCATCAATTCGATAAAGTAGAGATGTTTGTTTATTGCAAGCAGGAAGATTCTCGCGCAGAACATCAAAAGTTGCTTGGAATGGAGCAAGAGATGCTCGCTAAGGTGGAAGTGCCTTACCGCATTATTGACACCGCTGCTGGCGACCTTGGCTCTTCTGCTGCGCGCAAGTTTGATTGCGAAGCTTGGGTTCCAACTCAGGGTCGCTACCGCGAGCTTACTTCTACTTCTAATTGCACTGAGTATCAGGCTCGTCGCTTGAATGTTCGCGAGCGCATAGAAGATGGCGGAACTCGCCCAGTTAGCACGCTTAATGGCACTTTGGCTACTACTCGCTGGCTTGTTGCTATTTTGGAAAATCATCAGCATGAAGATGGTTCGATTGATATTCCAAAGGCTATGCAAGCATACATGGGTGGCAAAGAGGTTATTGAGCCTACTAAGTGGGAAGCCTAAAAGCCTAAGCCTAACGTGGCTTTAAGCCTTTAATATTAACGTTGACTAATAAGTGTGCAAATCAGTTTTGGTTTGCACACTTTTTTTATTTGCACAGCGCAACAACACAACGCCGCTCAAAGCCCTACTTTGTAGGCAGCTCTTGCGCAGAACACCCGTGCAAAACAGACGCCATACTCTGCTTTTCGGCGCTTGTAACACTAAGATCGTACTTATATTTAACAGCAATCTGCCTAGCTACATAATCGCATCTAAAAGACTTATTAGATGGAAGCCAATAGGCCGCAGAAGCAGAGCCTTTTTCTTGATTTGCTGCTCCTTGCACAGCAAGAAGGTTAAGCATATCGTTACCAAACTTAAGTCGCTTAGCGCGATTCCACTTCCAAGCACCTGATTGCCAAGCGTTTTCTAAAGCCACAACGTGGTCAATTTGAACAAGCGCGCTAGTTTTTCTGCCTCGTACAAAGTTAATATCTAATCCTGTATATGGGTCGTGTAAAAGCCCAGACGCTACTTTGCAAGATCCCGCGTACTTAAAGCGAACATGCGTTAAATCGCGCGCAAGAACGTCTTCTCTAACGTCGCAACCGTTTTTATTATCGTCTGTAGTTCTATACCCAAAGACGCTTCTGTTATATCCAGAAGTATGCGACTTATCTACTTTTAGCTTGCTAAGCTTTTCTGCAGCCTCTCCACTGGCAACGTATTCTCCAGTGATATTTCCAACGTCATGGTTGATTTTAGGCAAAACTAGGCCAATAACAATGCCTGCAAGAATCGCGAGCGCAATAAGCCATATAAAAGACGTTACGCTCCTAGAGATTGGAGCGTTGCTATAGCGCGCATCACCTACTCTACGATTGCTACGACCGCCACGACCGCTACTATTACTACGATTGCGCAGCATGATTAATATCTACAACCCAAGGAATACGACGTATAACAATGTTGAGCACTTGCTGAATAAGGCTAATAAGAATAATGATTGCCATAACTGCGTACACAACGTTCCATTGCGGATTCTTAGTTACAAGCGGATGTATTGTGCTAGAAACAAGCATTATTGCATTTGCGATTCCAATAAGAGAAACCGACATAAGAATTGCTTGCATTCTGCCGACTTTGCGCGATAATCTTACGCGTTGCTGAGCCAATTTTCGCATTGAGTCAACAACTCGCTTAACGCAATAGTCTCCTTGACGGAAGGCCAATACTTCTTGCAAACCAAGCTCTACATCGTCTACTTCTAGTTCAACCATTTTTTGGTCTAAATGAACTTTATTAATAAAGCTTTTAAGGCTCAAGCTAAACAATCCTGGGATCACAAACACGATTAGCAAACAAATCACAGACGCAAAAATCGCGATTTGAACACTAAAGTAGCTTAGCAAAACGATTGCTGGAATAATCGAAAGAATCATTCCAACGCTCATACTAAGACCTGCCTTGTGTAAGTGCGCGTGATGAAGGTCTAGTCCTGCAAAAGACGCAACAAGCGTTAAGCATCTTAAGCATGCACAAACAACTACAACAAGAACGTAGTCTTTAACACCTAAGCCAAAAAGCGGTCTGCTTGCTATAGCAAACATTGCTGCAATTGCGCAAACAGGAATCAACAAAGCGCAAACAATATTTATTACAGTCGAGAAGGCACTGAGAATGGCAAATAATGCTTTCTTTAAGTAAGATACTTTTGATTTTTTGCCACTATTATGCGCAATATTTTCATGCTCATTTTCATGCTCATTGCTACTTGCATCGCTACTGGCATCGCCACTTTGCGCGCGTAAATCTCCGTTTGAATCGCCACTTAGTGTGCCTACAGATGCAGCTCGCGCACGCGAATCACTAAACACACTAACTTTAACTAAATTGTCTGCACTAGTGGCGTAGCTATCGCTTGGAAGAAACACAAGAATAGTTGCTTTTTTGGCAATTTTGCGCAAAACATCACATAAGGTTTTAGCTTCTTTAGCACTAATGTTTTTGGAAGAATAGTCAAAAATGTATACAGGCGTGCGGCGAATCAACGCGCGTGCCATAACAAGTCGCCTAAGAATGTCTTGCTTATTTTCGGCATGAATATTTTCTACTCGCAAATCTAAACCGTTGTAATCTGCGTAAACAACACCATCCACGCGAGCAGCCCCAAGTGCCTGCCACATAGACGTTGTAGTAGCATTTTTAGACGCCATCAGTAAGTTTTCTCGCAAAGTGGCAGAAAACAGGTGACTATTCTTGCGAACAATAGTTACAAGATCTGCCAACGAACCAGGATCTACATTATTTAGAGTTATATAAGAAGGATTTCCAGCAATATCACCAAAATCAGATGCCACAAATGGCGAATCCGCACCTAAATCAGGCAAAGCATAACTATCACTGTAAGATAGCGCAACGTTTGATTTAGAGCTAAAAGTAACGCCATTAAGAACGTTATGAGCAACCAGATCGTAATACTCGCTTGGCATTACATTCAGTTTTCCACTAGAAACATTAAAGGATGCGCGCAAAGAACGATTATTCTTAACAAAATTACAACGAACATGAAGAGAAACGTTGTTAGCGCCATCTGGAATACTCAAAGACGACTTATTGTCTATTTTTTCTAGCACGGATTGTGAATATTCGGAATCCAAATCGGAATCCAAAGCAGATGAATTATTGGAAGAACTACCATTAGCAGCAACACTTTTGAACAAATCGCCAATATTATTTAGCCCCAAAACAGCACGATTTTTAATATGCATGCAATTAGCAACTCGGCGAATTGGATCCACGCTTAACATAAGCAGCGGCAAAGTTAGCATTGCTGCAGGAAGACCCACAGACCTAACCGAAAGAAGCCAAACCGTGCAAACAACAGCAACAGCAACCATAAAATACGTCAAAAAAGCACACAAACAACGCAACGAAACACGAACGTTATAAAGCGCAGTACAAAGAGCTAAAGCAGAAAAAACGGCCGCAACAAGGCAAATACTCGCTAAATAAGTGTTGATTGAGAACAACGCAATGCTAACAGCAAAAGGCATAGGAAAAGCTGCAAAAATTTGCGGCAAAAGCAAACCAGCCCAACGCTGAACCCAAGCAATATCTTCATTTACGCAAAGTGAAGAATACTCAACAGAATCAGTACGATTAGCCGAACTGAGCGAAATCATAGATCGCAACATCTTCGGTCGAAGCTTCATAGCTACGCGAGTGCCAATCTCGGTAGAAAAAATACAAGATTGATGGAAAGCAACGTATTTTATAATCAAAATACCAACAAGCGAAATCAAATAAGACGTTAACTCAACGGAGCTAAGCAAAGATTTACCAGTGTATTTTGCTGGAATCAAAATAGGCGAAAGAATACCAACACAAACATACACAAAACCTATGTTTGCAAGAGAAGATATAGCAAGACACGCCGCTCTTAAGGCAACCAGATGTTTAACACCTGGAACAAAAGCAAAGAAACGACTAATCATTTAACTATCCTTTTCTTGTTCATAAAACCTACAAAATCAACATAGTTATACTATGCATAAGAGCGAACACATTTAACCAGTGCAAACAAACACAAAAGCAGCCAAACATCTAAATATCTAAACATCAAACATAAAACAAATCTAATACTCACAGCACATCTAACATCTAAACTCTTAAAGCACTATAAATCACTTTTCAAACCCGTAAAATGCACTTTTACAAGCACTCTCTAACACACAGATTCGCTACCTATTACAACACATAAGATTACGCTAAACGCCAGGCATCAACACGCCGAATTGTAGATTGCTAGCTACACAAAATGCGCACTACCCCAAATGCCAACTCAAACGGTGCAAATCGCTAGCGCCGTGCTCAAGAATCGCATCCCTATGCGCTTTAGAACCATAGCCCTTGTTATGCGCCCAATCGTAAACAGCATATTTTGGATTTTGCGCTAAATCAATCATCAACGAATCTCGAGTCACCTTTGCAATAACAGAAGCCGCAGAAACACTAGCACACTTTTGATCTGCCTTAACTAAAGTGTGAACTTTTACAGAAAATTGCATACTAGGCGCATCAAAAGTACCTAAAGCTTTGCCAACGTAATTGAACGGACCGTCCAAAATCGCAGCAATCCGCGCATCTTTAAGGCTAGAGCGCATGCGATTTTGAACATCGTTAATTGCATTAATCGCAGCAACACCAAGAGCGTAGCTAATACCCCACTCGTCAATTTGACGATTTGTACAAGAGCCAACAGCAAAAGCATCGCACCAATTTTCAATCGGATCCAGTAGACCCTCTCGCTTATGCGCATTAAGAAGCTTAGAATCCGCTAAACCTTGCGGAAAACTACCCGATTTAATCTTTTGCGCACTAAAAAGCGCTGCACCAACCATAACAGGACCAGCAAGACTACCGCGGCCAACTTCGTCTAAGCCAATAACCCAGTCAAATCCGCTGCTTATAAGGTTTTGCTCAAAGTCAAAAGATGGAATAATTGCCAAATTTGCCTACTCTTAACTACTTATTTGCACTACTTATTTGCGATATCTACTTATGCTTAATTACGTCTACTTACGTCTACTTATTTGCAGATTTGGCTTTTACATCGTCAAAAGCATCGCTGTGATTTTCAAAAATACCCATACGATTAAGTGGCCAAAAACGCATAAACGCAACGCCTTCAATTTTAGAAATTGGCACTAAACCGTCGTCTCCATCGTTCTTATGATACCTAGAATCCGCGGAATTAGCGCGATTATCTCCAAGAACAAAAACGTGACCTGGCTTAACTTTTACCTTAAACGCAAACGCGCTCGGACTTACGCCTGGTCTAATGTAAGCAGATTCAAGAACTGGAACGCCATTAACCAAAATCGGGTCGCCATCTCCCTTGCACTCAACTGTATCTCCAGGAAGACCAATAAGACGCTTAATTAAATCTTTGCCTGCAAGAATGCCACCACTGCTGCTTTCTCCACTTAGCCAATTAGCTGGATCTTCAAAAACAACAATATCCCCACGATTTAGCGGAAAAACCCTAGGAGTTAGTTTAGATGTAACAACGTAATCGCCTATATGAATTGTGTCTAGCATAGATCCCGACGGTATAAAATACACGCCAAGAATAAAAATACGCAAAAAAATCACAACAATAATAGGAACAAGATACCAAGCAATAAGCTCTTTCCAAGAAGTTTTGAAAAGCTTTACTGTTCTTGCTTTAGAGCCATTTTGCTCTTGAGAATTTTGACGATTATTTTGCTCCGAATTATTCCCACGCAAAGCGTAATTCGTATAATCGCGATTATTCACGCAATTACCAGAAATGTGATTCCCCCTGATTTTGCAATGTTTAGAGTGCGTACCAGCCCCAGCACTCTTAGAGCCAAAATTAAAAACACTCATAACACCAAAGCCAGAAGCAAGATTACGCTTGACTTCTGGCTCGGGTGGAACAGGAGAAGGATTCAAGCCGTGACCTGCTACATTAACAATATGATTATCGCTATTTTGCAAGTCTTCGGAATGCATATTAATCCTTATGTAAATCCTTAACCTAAATAAATTTACTTAGCAGCGCTGTTGTCACGACGCTCGGCAATACGAGCAGCCTTGCCACGCAAAGCGCGCAAGTAGTAAAGCTTAGCGCGACGAACGCGACCACTACGAACCAGCTTAATCGAATCGATAGCTGGAGAATGAAGTGGGAAGCGACGCTCAACACCAGTACCAAAGCTAACCTTACGAACAACAAAAGTCTCGCGAACGCCAGCACCCTTACGAGCAATAACTACGCCAGTAAAAGTCTGAATACGAGTGTTGTTGCCTTCCTGAATCTTAACGTTAACGTCAACAGTATCTCCAGGACGGAAAGCTGGGATTTCTTCTGCAGCCTTAAGATGCTTAGCATCAAATGCTTCTACAGCATTCACCATAATAATTCCTCCATCGCCGCCGCATATCAGCGCAAGTTTTATCAAAGTAAATTGTCTAATTTTAATTTTGACTTTTTAACTTTACTTTGAATAATCTTTCCCAAAAAGTTTGCTTTTTGGGGCTTCCATCCGCCAATCTTCAAAAGCTGGCTAGACTACTAATAAGCAGACTATGCGGCATCCGCTTATTGAAAGCATACGAACATAAATTTATGCTCAATAATGGACATTATTTAGCACTATTTCGCACTATTTTATCACGCAACGCCATTAAGCGGCGCTGTTTCAACAGTACGCGTTAACTCGTCGTCGTCGGCATCGTAGTCAAAAAGCTCACCATAACGACCCCAGCTAATCGCAATATCAAATTGCTGACGAGCCAAAGCGTCCGTATGCTTACTGCGAAGCAAATCCAAAATCAACTCACCGCGAAGCTTGCCGTTGCGGTTTCGGCTCAAAGCCTGGTCAATCGCGTGAACAAGAGGCGCATGCTCAATCGCAAGTCGCGCAAACACCTGCTTGCTGTGCAAAATGTCGGCATTATGCCACTCTTGACCAGCTTGCGTAATCGTAATATGGCCATTTTCTGCTGTGAGCAAATCAAGCATTGTTCCAGCATCCACAAGCGGGAACAAGTCATCGATTTCAAACGACAAATCCGCAGCCAAATCAGCCAAATCAATGCCATCTGGCTCTTCCGATATAACGTCTAGCAAACCAGCCATGCCTCCTGGCGTTGCATTAGGCAGCAAGCGCACAGCAACTGGCTCTGGCTTTTGCTCGCCCGCATCCGCTTGCTCTTCGTTTTGCTTAGCTTCCACTTCTGCATCGTGATGCTTTTGAATAAGCATATCTGCGATTGCAGCAGCCTCAGTTTCTTCCGCATCCGCTTGCTCCGCAGGCAAAGAGTCGCTAGCAGCACTAGACGAATCGCTAGCAGCCGCCGAATCCGCATTCTGCGATTCAAGATCGCTTTCTGGATTCGAGCCAGTCAAAATAGCATAAAGATTATCTACCATCGCCTCAAATTCAGCACTATGCTTGTCTCTTGGTCGAGGCAAATCAACTTGCACATCTGCAATCAAATGACCTGGATGAGAGCCCAAAACTACCACGCGATCCGCCATTTGCACAGCTTCTTCAATATTGTGCGTAACGATTACAACCGACTTAATATCGCGTTCTTCGCTAGACCAAAGCTTAAGCACTTCTTGGCGAAGATTTTCTGCTGTAAGAACGTCGAGAGCCGAGAATGGCTCATCCATAAACAAAGCGTCTGGGCGCAAAACAAGCGCGCGAGCAATGCCTACACGCTGGCGCATACCGCCCGAAAGCTCCTTTGGGTACGCTGTTTCAAAGCCGTCCAAGCCGATTGCATCTATTGCTGCGAGCGCAAGCTCCGTGCGCTTCTCTTTACTAACGCCTCTAGCGCGCAAGCCAAGCTCCACATTGTCTTGAACTGTAAGCCATGGCATAAGAGCAAAGGTTTGGAAGACGATTGCAACTCCTGGGTTTGGACCAGTAAGCTCGCGTCCGCGATATGTAACTGTTCCCTCTGTTGGCTGAATCAAGCCTGCCATTGTTCGCAAGAAGGTTGACTTTCCCGCGCCAGAACGCCCTAGAATTGCAACGATTTCGCCTTCGCGCAGCGTAAACGATATGTCGTGAAGTACGTGCTGAGTAGTGCCACTATCCGAAGTAAAGCTCTGGCTTATGTGCTTTGCGTCAATAATGTCGCTTGTAATTGAAGACTGCGCAGCCTTTTGCGCGTTTTTGTTCAAAGTGTTCATAATTTTGCCAATCTTTTCGTAAAGTTTGTAAGTTTATAAGTTTAATTTTTGAATTTATTGATTTTATTTATATTGATTTAGCGATTAATGGCAACTAACAAGCAACTAATCATCGGTTACTTGCGATTAGCCAATCGCTTAATTCAACACGAATCTTTTTGCGGAGTACCTTTGCAAAGGCGCCCAGAACAGTCGATTACTTAACACAACTATTAAGCTCATAACAGTTACTCCCACAAGCGTTTTTACAGAATCACCAACGGTTGTTGCATTCGTAATATACGCGCCCAAACCTTGAGTTGCCATGTGATTCTTGCCGTATTCAACAATCTCTGCAACAATCGAAGCGTTCCAAGCGCCGCCAGCGGCCGTAATTCCGCCGGTGCACCAAGATCCAAAAATCGCAGGCAAAACAAGAGTCTTCCACTTAAGTACACGATTTAATCTAAAGCTTCTTGTCATTTCTCGTAAATCGTCTGGAATCGCACTAGCGCCTGCAATAACGTTAAACAGAATGTACCATTGCGTGCCAAGTGCCATCAAAATAATACTTCCCCAGCCAAGGTCAATGTGCCAAGCCATAAACCACATCATTGCAAATGGGAATATAAAGTTTGCTGGGAAGCTAGCCAAGATTTGCACAACAGGTTGCATAACGCGAGAAATCTTAGGATTCATGCCAATATACACGCCTACTGGCACCCAAATCAGCGAGCTTACAAAAATCAACACTGCAACGCGCACAAAAGTCAAAGCGCCTAACGCTCCAGCTGTAACAAACTCTTGCAAACCCGTACGAGTTGCTACAAAGTAAAGCATTTGCGCAGCCGCAGCAATAATTAGAACAATCATTACAACGTTAAAAACTAAATCGCCAAGCTTGCGGGCAGACGCTTTACGAGGCCATTTTGCACCCGTGCGTCCGAATGGGCGCGTAGCCAATTCCAGCCACTCGCGAATAGGCGAAAACAGCTTGCTAATAACTTCGTCGGCATGCGAATGACGAATCAGCGTTAAAATCGCACTCTTTCGCTCTTCATCGGACGCGCTTTGCGTTATGCGGAATCGCTCTGCCCACGCGGTAAGCGGCTTCCAAAGGAAGAAGTCGATTGCAAGCACAACAATAATCATGGATAAAATGGCCCACCAAATATTTCCAAGCTTGTTTTCTGCAGCAGATTGCGCAACAAAGCTACCTACTCCAGGCAGCGCATAAGTGTGATTGTTTACGGAAATCATCTCGGAAGCAGTAAGGAAGAACCATCCGCCGCCAACGCTCATCATGCAATTCCAAAGCAGCGGAATCATTGCATTTGGCATATCCAGCACCCAGAATCTCTGCCAATGCGTAAGTTGCAAGCTGCGCACTGCCTCGTCTAACTCCTTAGGCTCACTTAAAAGCGAACGGTGGAATGAGAAAGTCATATTCCAAGCCTGGCTTGTAAAAATCGCAAAAATCGAAGCGGCTTCAACGCCCATCATCGATCCTGGGAAAATAACAAGCCAAATCGTTACTGTAGCCGAAAGGAAGCCAAGAATTGGAACGGATTGCAAAATGTCTAACAACGGAATAAGCACCTTGCCCAAGCGACGGCTGCGCGCTGCAAGAGATCCGTAAATAATCGTAAAAATCAGCGATGCTATAAGCGCAAGCATCATGCGGAACACGGATCTAAGCGTGTAATAAGGCAAATTAATAAGGTCTGTTGAAACCGCGGAAGGTATGCCACTAGGTCCAATCGGCTGGTTAATGCGCTGCAAAAGGAAAGCGCTTACTCCAAAAAGTGCGATTATGCCAACGCACACAATAATGTCGGACCAAAAACGAGTGTTTTCGTCTACTTGCGCGCTGGCACTACTTTTTCCAGATGTTGTAAATATTGTCATGATAAGTCCTCTGGTAACGCGTATTTTCTTTGAGAGCCGCTTATCACCACTATTTTGCGTAATCCTAATAAAGCTAGTAAGCCTAATCAGCTAAATCACTAAATCACTAAACGCAAGTATTTTGGCGGCGATTGCTGGCTTTTTTATATTCAGGAGGAACGTCCGTACTACTACTAACACTGTCTGAATCGTCACTAACAGCGTTAACAGTATTAGCAGTATTAGAACTTTGATTACAACCCGTACTGTCATGTTTCACAGCAATCACCTCCTCTAGCTTGTGCGCGCCAACGCAAAACCGTACTATCGCATCGTCATTGAATCGGACGGCAAGCAAGAAGACACAATGTGATTTACAAATCAAAAGAAATCAACATTAATCTTGTCGTTCAAGCTTCAGCTTCGCAGGGCGATGGCGTTGCATTAGTCGAAGCCTTGAAATCGACAACGACTGTTGACCAACTTGCAGTGTCTCCACTGTGTTGCGGCAGCAACCCGTATCCCCGTGGTAGCCTTACCTACCGACCGTGCTCATTATAAATTATCACCACTTTTAAGTCAACCTATTTTTGAATTGATTTGACGCAACTTAAGAAGATTAGCCACTACTTGCACTGTAGTGCGATTTTATGGCGACACACCGTATTATTCCTCACGGCTATTAGTAGCCGTGAGGAATAGCGTAGCGCGCTCTTTCCTATTTTGTGTTGCGCGCTCCTTACTTGGTATTGCGCGAGGTTTGAGTATTTCTCTCCTCGCAAGTCCCGTCGCTACACTCCTCTTTTATTGCTCGTATAGAAATACATCAAACCTTCTGAATGTCTAGGACTTTTGCGTATCTTTCATCACCGAGATTCTCGATTTCTCTTGCTGCTTCAGCGAATCACCATTTCATGCTGAGGTTCGCTTCATCCGCTGCGAAAAATCTCGAATCTCTACCTTACTTGCGCTACGACCTGCCTTTTCACGCTACGCTTTAAGCGAAAAGGCAGGTTGGAGCAAAAAACAAAAAGCCTCTTGAAGAATTTAATCAACAAGAGACTTTAGATTAACAATCAAATAAGATTGCTACTCGCTCACTTACTTGCGATGAGCGCGGTAGAAGCGAATCAAGCTCTGCGTAGAAGCATCTTGAACTGCCAAAGCGCTATCATCCTTAGAGATTGCAGGAGTAATCTGCTTTGCAAGCTGCTTGCCAAGCTCCACACCCCACTGATCGTAAGAATCCAAGCCCCAAACAGTGCCTTCAACAAAAGTGATGTGCTCGTAGAGAGCAATCAACTCACCCAAGCTAAATGGAGTCAAAGCATCGCCAAAGATGGAAGTGGTTGGACGGTTGCCGCTAAATACGCGAGCTGGAACAATCTCCTCTGGAGTGCCTTCAGCGCGAACTTCGTCTGCAGTCTTACCGAAAGCAAGAGCCTTAGTCTGTGCAAGATAGTTGCCCAAGAAAAGCTCGTGCACGTCTTGATCGCCATCTTTAGTAGGATTTGGCGTGTTTACAAAGGCAATAAAATCAGCTGGAATAAGCTGAGTGCCCTGGTGAATCAACTGGTAGAAAGCGTGCTGGCCATTGGTGCCTGGTTCGCCCCAGAAGATTTCGCCAGTTTCGCTGGTTACAGGAGTGCCATCCCAGCGAACCGACTTGCCGTTGGATTCCATAGTGAGCTGCTGCAAATACGCTGGGAAGCGATGCAAGTACTGATCGTATGGAAGAACAGCGTGAGAAGCAACCTTGTAGAAGTTGCGGTACCAAACGTTGAGCATACCAAGAAGAACAACAACATTCTTATCGAATGGAGTCTCAGCAAAGTAGGTATCGATTGCGTGGAAGCCCTTCAAGAATTCCTCAAAGCGCTCTGGTCCCAAAACAACAGCCAAAGAAGTGCCAACAGCGGAATCAACGGAGTAACGGCCGCCAACCCAGTTCCAGAAGCCAAAGGCGTTGGTTGGGTTAATGCCGAACTCTTCAACCTTCTCGAGGTTGGTAGAAACAGCCACAAAGTGCTTTGCAACAGCTTCTGCCTTCTTTGCATCGCTGCCGTCGATGGCGCCGCTCTCCTGAAGTTTGTTAAGCAACCATGTGCGAGCGCTACGAGCGTTAGTCAAAGTTTCCAAAGTGGTGAAAGTCTTGGAAACAATGATGAAAAGTGTGGTTTCTGGATCCAAATCCTTGGTCTTTTCTGCCATATCGTTTGGATCAATGTTAGAAACGTAGCGAGCGCTAATACCAGCGTCAGCGTATGGCTTTAAGGCTTCGTAAACCATGACTGGACCCAAGTCGGAACCACCGATACCAATGTTTACAACAGTCTTAATGTTCTTGCCAGTAACGCCCTTCCACTCTCCCGAGCGAACCTCGTTTGCAAAGTCGTAGATGCGACCCAAAACCTCGCGAACGTCGGCAACAGTATCTTGACCGTCAACAATGAACTTGCCAGCGTCTTCTGCTGGGCGACGCAAAGCGGTGTGCAATACTGCGCGATCTTCGGTGTTGTTAATGTGCACGCCAGTGTACATTGCCTTAGTGCGCTCGTCGAGCTTAACAGCCTTAGCAAGGTTTGCGAAAAGCTTAAGCGTTTCTGGCTTAATCAAATTCTTAGAAAGATCGAAGTGGAGATCTCCAGCTTCGAAGCTCAACTTATCCACGCGATTTGCATCTTCAGCAAACCACTTCTTCAGGCTCACGCCTTCGGATTGCAACTCATCATAGTGCTTTTGCAATGCAGCCCATTCTGGGGTCTTAACGGCGTCAACTGGTGGATTGATGGCCATTTCTAGGTCCTTTCATCTTTATTAAGTGATGTGATGATTTATAAATGTTTTATATAAATGTTTTAAGTCTAAGCACAATCTTTGGCACACTTAAACACAATGCAAAAGCATCATGAATCGTAAGCAAAAATCATAATGTAAACAAGTGTAAAAATGAGCTAAAGCAAGGCGCTTGCATCACATCTTCCAATTGCCAAGATACTCACAAAAGCGGACAGAAATACACTTTGACTAGAACACATGCGAACATTACGGCGCGGCGCACTAGACAAAATCGAAATATTCATATATAGTATTTGATTTGTGCGCGAGTCGCGAATGCTTCTCGGGCAATTGCCACTTTAGCTCAGTCGGTAGAGCGTCTCACTCGTAATGAGAAGGTCGACAGTTCGATTCTGTCAAGTGGCTCTTAAAAACCCATTTTTTGCCTGTTTAGGCGATTTTGCGCGAGTGGCGGAATGGTAGACGCGCAGGATTTAGGTTCCTGTGTCTTACGACGTGTGGGTTCAAGTCCCATCTCGCGCACATTTTGTAGTTTAATCGCAAGCTAAAATCGTGAGTTTATCACCACTACTAATCGCAAATTAAATCGCAACTACTCAATAAACATAGCTTTTAATTCAGGCAAAATCGCCCTCAAAGCGTTGCCGCGATGAGAAATCGCATTTTTTTCTTGCTGACTAAGCTGCGCGCTAGTTAAATCGTGCATTTGAACACCATCCCTAACGGGCTGATTATTTGGCACAAAAAGCGGATCGTAGCCAAAACCGTTGCAGCCTCTAGGTTCGCGAATCAAGCGCCCAACCATTTCTCCAACACGAACAGTCTCAAAACCGTTGTTTTTCCACATAGCGTTTTCCAGATCCGCATCAACGCAGTCTTTAGGAACAGCAAGAGCCGCCGCGCATCTAAATCGCGCCGTTCGGCATTCGTCTGGAATATCTTCCAGCTGCTTAAGCAAAAGCGCGTTATTTGCCTTGTCATCTCCATGAACACCACTCCAACGAGCAGACAATATGCCTGGAGCCGCACCCAAAACGTCTACAATCAAGCCAGAATCATCCGCTATTGCTGGCAATCCAGTTCTTGCAGAAACGTCTCTAGCTTTAATCAGCGCATTTTGCTCAAAAGTCACACCTGTTTCTACTGGATCTGGAAGTCCAAGAGAGCCAGCAGTAACAAGCTCAATATGCTCCGATATTTCCGCAAACTCTTCGTTAAGAATCCGCTTAATTTCAACGAGTTTACCCTCATTATGCGTTGCCACAACAAGTCTCACGCTCGCCACTCCTTAATAATTTATCGAATAAACAGATATAAACTTCTATAAGATTCTATAAACTTCTATTTAATTTTGACTTAATTTTGACTTAAAGCTGCACGCTGAGCCGCTTGAAGCTCGCGATTCCCCTTAGATGCCAAATCAAGCAAAACGTTAAGCTCATCGCGATTAAACGGGCGATGCTCCGCTGTGCCTTGAATCTCAATAAAATTGCCCGAACCAGTCATAGCAACATTCATATCTGTCATAGCTTGACTATCTTCTACATAAGGCAAATCAAGCATTGGAGTGCCATTAATCACGCCCACTGAAACAGCAGAAACAGAGTCTTTAAGAACGTTTTTAGCGCTGCGAATATGCTTGTGCTTTTCGGCCCAATTTAGCGCATCTACAAGAGCAACATACGCACCCGTAATCGAAGCTGTGCGCGTGCCACCATCTGCTTGAAGAACATCGCAATCGATTTGAATAAGGCACTCGCCCATTGCCTTCATGTCTATAACGCCCCTAAGGCAGCGACCAATAAGACGACTAATCTCGTGCGTGCGGCCGCCGATTTTGCCCTTAACAGACTCGCGATCAGTGCGCTCAGCAGTGGCCCTTGGAAGCATTGAGTACTCGGCTGTAACCCAACCTAAACCAGTGTCTCGCCTCCAGCGCGGAACTCCAATAGTAAAAGTGGCAGTGCACATAACGCGCGTATTTCCGCACTCAATAAGAACGGAGCCTTCTGGAACGTTTGTAAAATTGCGCGTGATTTTTACTGGACGCAACTCGTCCACGTCTCTGCCATCAAAGCGAATAGGTTTTACAGATTCCAACATATCCTTAATTTGAGCCATAATTCAACAATTTAGCACGCGGCATTAACTAGCATGCAGCATTAATCTTGAGCAAAATCGATCTGCAAAACTGTAGACTTTTGATTCAAATCTGCTCACTAAGCTCAAGCCACTCTTCTTCTAACGCGCTAGATTCGCTTTGATTCGCCTGCAACTTCTCGTTAAGCTCTTGCAAGCCAACAAAATCGCTAGGATCGTGGCTTGCCATTTTTTGCTCAATCGCGCTTTTTTCTTCCTCAAGCTTTTCTAGCTTGCGCTCTATTGCCGCAACTCTTCTTGTAGCATCGTAGTACGCTTTTCCGCTTAATTTTGCTTCAGCTTTTTGATTTGACTTTTGATTGGATTTTTCCGCAGAATCCGCATCTAGCGAATCGCCAGCAACCGCCCTAGAACTCGCCGCAAAATCTGCCTTAGACTCTTGCATATTTGCACGCTCGTAGTCTTCCATAATCTTTAAATACTCATCAACTCCGCCTGGAAGATGGCGAATCTTGCCGTCAATCAACGCAAATTGCTGATCAGTCACTCGCTCAAGCAAGTATCTATCGTGAGACACAACAATCAAAGTGCCTGGCCAAGTGTCTAGTAAATCTTCCATAACGGCAAGCATGTCTGTATCTAAGTCGTTTCCAGGCTCGTCCATTATCAACACATTTGGCTCGTTTAGAAGAATCAAAAGCAATTGCATGCGGCGCTTTTGACCGCCCGAAAGATCTGCGATTGGCGTCATAAGCTGCTCGGGCTTAAAACCAAGCCTCTCCATAAGCTGACCAGGAGTCACTTCTTTGCCGTCGATTATGTAGCTTGGCTTGTATCGGCTCAAAACCTCTTTGACTTTATATTTTCCAAGCTTTTCCAGCTCTTCTAGGCGCTGAGATAGCACGGCAAATTTTACAGTTTTGCCAATATTTACATGACCTTTAGTTGGATGCAAAGAGCCGTCGATTATGCCTAAAAGTGTTGATTTTCCAGCGCCATTGGCTCCGACTATGCCGAATCGGTCTCCTGGCCCTATTAGCCACGTTTGATTGTCTAAAATCATGCGTCCGCTAATCGTTTTTTGCAATGCTGCACATGTTTCTTTTAATGGCGATTCTTCTTGCGATAATGGCGATTCTTGCGATTCCACTTGCGATTCTTCTACAGAAATCGTAACGCTACCATCATGCGTAGGCTGTGAAAATGGCGATTTTACAATATCCGCATCGGATGCAGCAGGACTTGATGAATCCTCAAAAATTTGCGTAACGTCAATCAAATCAACAACTTGCTTACCAAGACGAGAAGTTGCCATTCTTTTTAGCTCAAGAGTATCTCGCATTGGCGGAACGTCTGCTATAAGCTCGCGAGCTTGCTTAACGTGGAATTTTTGCTTTGTAGAACGCGCTCGAGCACCTCTAGAAAGCCACGCAAGCTCTTTACGAGCCAAATTCCGCCTGCGCTCCTCGCGAACATCCGCCTGGCGTTCGCGCTCAACTCGCTGCATCATGTACGCACTGTAGCCGCCTTCAAACGGGTCGATTGCGCCATCGTGAACTTCCCACATAGAAGAGCAAACTTCGTCTAAAAACCATCTATCGTGTGTAACAAGCAAAAGAGCGCCCTGCCCATCTTGCCACCTATGCAAAAGATGCTCCGCAAGCCAATGAATTGTAAGAACATCAAGATGATTCGTAGGCTCGTCCAAAGCCAAAATATCCCAATCGTGCAGCAGAAGCCTTGCCAAATCCACACGCCTGCGCTGTCCGCCAGAAAGCGTACCAACCTTAGCTTCAAGGTTGATTCCGCCCAAAAGAGACTCCACAATTTCTCGCTGCTTTGAATCTGCAGCCCACTCGTAATCCTGGCGATTCTCCAATGCAGCTTGGCGAACCGTAGCATTATCGTCTAGCGGATCTCGCTGGCTTAAAATTCCTAATGTTAGGCCATTTCTGCGAGTAACTCTTCCAGAATCTGGGCTAATCGCGCCTTGAAGAAGCTTTAGAAGAGTGGACTTTCCGTCTCCGTTTTTGCCTACGATTCCTATGCGGTCGCCTTCAAAAACGCCTTGAGTTACGTCTTTGAAAATCGTTTTTGTTGCAAATTCAAGGGAAACATGTTCTAGTCCCAAATCATAAGTAGGCATAACTCACAAATATAGCTGTGCTGCTATACCATTCGCGACGACCTGCCTTTTCGCTTAAAGCGTAGCGCGATATTCCCTATTGGTTGTTGCGCGAGGTTTGAGTATTTCTCTCCTCGCAGGCGCTCCGACCTGCCTTTTCGCTTAGAGCGTAGCGCGAAAAGGTAATTCGGAGCGCTGAGCTTGCTTAAGGTTGAAAGCACAGTGTGCTTTCAACGCAAGCGAAGACGTTAGCGCGCTTAGACCGCGCTAACGAAACACTTTTACGTATAGCTTATGAACGTTAATATTCTAAGGCTTTAGGATGGCGCTATTTATTGCTCGTAGAGAAATACATCAAACCTTCTGAATATCTAGAACTTTTGCGTGTCTTTCATCACCGAGATTCTCGATTTTTCTTGCTCTCTCGGCGAGTCACCACCTTCGGCGCTGAGGCTCGCCTCTTTCGCTGCGAAAAATCTCGAATCTCTACCTCACTTGATGTAGTCCTGTAGTGCGAATGTACGTGATTTAGGTCAAATTTGGTACAAACTCGGGAAAACAACTACGCATTTTGTAGCTCAACACACCAAATGATATGTACCCCTTTTTCTGGACACATATCCCTTTTACTTAATCATGCTATCTGCGTGGATGCTTCCCTGTATTTAGCAGGAGGCATCCATGCGGT